>Ga0207827_100119_pt1 | contig 59535 bp, 50 predicted proteins | sample CeladaPassaB1F02_FD_187479 | JGI IMG/M metagenome (GOLD analysis project Ga0207827, IMG submission 187479) | Cellulose-adapted microbial communities from the Joint BioEnergy Institute, USA - Passage B1F02 (SPAdes) (version 2) | ecosystem: Engineered > Bioreactor > Continuous culture >...
CGTCGATCAGCCCATACTCAAAATCCACCAACCCCTCGCCAAACCGCTCCGCCCCCTCGATCAGCTCCCGAAACCGCCGCGCCGCCGTCCACGGCCGCTTCCCGTTGTAAATCACGATCGGCACGATTGCCGGCAGCTTTCCCGACGTCGCGCTCGATCCCGGCGACTCGTTCGATCCCGGCGGTCCCGTCGAGGCTCCCGGCGTCCGCTTCTCGGCTTCCTTCTGCCAGATCGCCGTCATGTACCCGAGCAGCCGCAGCGCCATTTTCGTCTCGACCGTCGACTGCACCTCGACCAGCACGACGACGACGATCTCGCGGCCATCGGTGCGCAGCCGCCCGCGCCAGAGGACGTCCGGTTCCCGCTTGCGGAGGTCCTGCAGGACGAGCGTCGACTCGACCTGAGTGAAGCTGTCTTCGTCGAGGTCGCGCACCCAGTCGGCGGGCACGAACGAGCGCAGGAAATCGAGAAACACCGCCTTGACGGACAGAAGGCCGCGGTAGGCAAGGTCGTGCACGTGATAGGCCGAAGCGGGCGGCGAAGGGACAAGCTCCGCCGGACCGGTCGTATCGGGTGTCTGTGGCTGCGACGAAATGCCGTCGGCATCGACCGGCGAAGATGCAGCCGGCGAGACGGGCGACGTCGGCCGCGATGGTCGTGCGTCCCTCGTCGCCGGCAAATCTTCGGGATGCGCCGCCTTTTCGACCGCCGCCGCCGCTTCAGCAGCGGCGATCTCCGCTGGAGCATTCGCACTCCCCGGCTCGGCATGATCGCAATCACGGTCTACGGACCGACCGTTATTTTCCGAATCTCCGCCATCTTGTTTTTGCCGTTCGACCAACACCCTTCGTCCTTTCGCTTACAAGTATTGTACCACAAAACAAAACCGCCCGGAGCCGGGCGGCCAGTCGTGCGCAAGACTAAACGCACAACCGACAACCCGGTCCGGACGGTGCTTCCGTCCGCAGCGGTTCGCTTTTTGAGCTATTTTCATTGTAGCGAATCGGTCCGCGGATTGCAAATCCGACCGAGAGCCACGTCTGCGCCAAGATGGGTTAGGAGAAGACGACCGCCGAATTCTTCCGGCTTGCATCCGCAGCCTCGTCGGGCTAAAGTAGAAATCGAGACGACCGGAAAGAAGGCGCGACTTTGAAAGCCGGCATAAGTCCGCGGGTGCGCGGCAACTTTCGCTGCGACTTGTATGCAGCGGTTTTGTTCAGCGGATTCAACGTCGTTTTCAACCAGTTTTACGTTCCGATCGCCATACGCGCCGGCGCGACGCCGCTCGAAGTCGGATTGCTGACGGCGGCCCCGGCGTTCGGCATGCTGTTTTCGCCGCTGTGGGGGAGACGGATCGCCGGACGCGATCCGAAGCCGTTCGTCATCCTTCCGAACCTGGCGGGGCGATCGCTCGTCCTGTTGCCGGCTCTTTTCGGCGAACCATGGGCGTTTATTGCGGCAAGCCTCGCCTTCCACCTGTTGATGGGCGTCCAGGCGCCCGCCTACGCGGCGCTGATGACGCGCGTCTATCCGGGAGAGGTTCGCGGCCGGCTGATGGGTTCCGTGCGCGTAGCGATGGGGCTGTGCATGATCCCGCTGTCCTACGCGGTCGGCAAATGGCTGGATGTCGCGGGCCCGTTCTGGCCGCTCGTCGCCGCGGCCTTGTTCGGAGTCGCTTCGTCGCTCGCGTTATTGCCGCTTCGGCCCCTGGAATCACTGCCGGCGTCCGGTTCGCCGGAGCGCCCGACGAACGAGAATCGACAGGAAAAAGGCCGATCGTCGCTGAAAGGGAACCGCGCACTGGCGGTATTTTTGATCGCAACGTCGTTCGCCGGGTTTGGCAACCTGATCGCAAACCCGATTTACCAAATCATCCAGGTGCGGCACCTGGGGCTGACCGATTCGGAAATCGGAACTGCGCGCACCGTCTATGTCGCCTGCTTGCTCGCCGCTTACCTGATCGGCGGCAGGGCGATCGACCAGATGCCCGTCCGGAACGTGCTCTCGTGCGGATTGCTCGCGTATGCCGTGGTTCCGATGATGTACGCCTTCGTGCCGCATTACGGAACGGTACTCGTCGCAAGCGGGGTTCAGGGCGTCGGCGACGCGATATGGGACATCGGCATCCTCAACTACGTGTTCCGGATCGCCCCCGGGCGGGAAGCCGCGGTCTTCAGCCTTCACCTGATGCTGTTCGGCATTCGCGGGTCGATCGCGCCTTTCCTCAGCACGGGACTGGTCGGCGTCGCGCCGTTTTCGGTCATTTTGGCGGCCGCCTCGCTCTGCGGCTGGATCGGCGCCGTCCTGTTCTTTACCGCCGAGTCGCCTCTTCTTCGACGATCGTTGCGAAGTCTCGGTCGTAACCTTGGTCGAAACGCAAGCGAATGCGGAGGTGATCGCCCGTGGACGACCTGAAACAGGCTTACGAAACGCTCGGCCTTTCCGAAAACGCCGAAAAATCCGAAGTCGAAAAGCGGTATTTTCTGCTGGTGCGCCAGGCGCGGGCCCGCCAGCTGCGCGGAACCGAGGAAGAACGGCGCGCCGCGGAAGCGGAATTGGAAGCCGTCAACCGCGCGTACCGGACGATCGTCGCCTCCGCCGAACGGGCGGAACAGGAAGAGCTCAGGAAATCGTATTATGGGAAATATAAGAAATGGTCTTCGGTTGTAGAAAAAATAGATCATTTTCTCCATTACTATAAATACTATTTGCTCGGTGCGGCGGCTCTCGTCCTGCTCGTCGGCTTCGGCGTGAAAACGTATCTCGATCGGCAAGCGGAACGCGAAGCGCTGGCCAAATTGCCGCCGGCCGATCTGACAGTTTCGTTTTTCGGGGAATTTTACGCCGACAGCGGCGTGCCGTCCGACCCGAAACCGGTGGAAGACGCGCTGCTCGCCCGTTTTCCCGAATGGAAACGCATCGCCGTTACCGTCACCTTCGTTCCGGGGGAACCGAAAACCGAATTCGACGTAGCCCTGCTGCAAAAAAGCGTCATCGCGCTCATGACCGAAAAACCGGACCTGTACATCGTCGACCGGGTCAATTTCGAAAAACTCGCCAGGCAGGGCGCGTTCCGACCGCTCGACGACGAGATCGCCGGTCGGCTCAAGCCGCTGCTGCCTCCGGGCGTCGCGCTGTCAGAGACGGCGGAAGGCGAATCCGCGCCGCGCGTGTACGGCATCGATCTGACAGGGACGTCGCTTGGAAACGTCGTACCGTTGCGCGGCAAGGAAATGATCGCCGCCGTGCGCGCCGACGCCCGCCATCCCGACAATGCTGTCAGGCTGATCGAACGTTTCCTGGAAAGCCGATAGTTTGCCGAGCCGGTGTCCTCTCGGACGCCGGCTTTTTCAATTTTTGACCGCCGGTTGAACGGCGCTTGATGTTCCGCGAACATTCATCGCCGATAGTGAAAGGCGAAGCCATTATCCGATTGACGGAGGGATCGGCGTTGAAACGCAAGCTTTGCCTTACGCTGCTAGCCGCCGCCGCGGGCGCGACCGCCCTGACGGCGTCCGCCGTCGCCTTGTCGCCGGCGGGGGATGCGTCCCGTCCGGTGGAAACGTCGCGCAATCTGATCATCCTGATCGGCGATGGCATGGGCCCCGCCCAGGTTACGGCGGCTCGCCTCTACTTGATGCACCGCCGCGGCGTCCGCGATCTCGCGCTCGATTCGATCTATGTCGGACAGGCGACGACTTATGCCGATCGCGGGGAAGACGGCGGTTCCGTCGTCTCCGGCGTCGTCACCGATTCGGCGTCGGCCGGAACCGCGTTCGCCACCGGCTACAAAACGTACAACGCCGCGATCAGCGTCTCGAACGAAGAAGTCGCCAAACCGCTCGGTTCCGTCATCGAGGCGGCGGAACAGGCCGGGAAAGCGACGGGGCTCGTCACGACTGCGCGCATCACCCATGCGACGCCCGCCGTGTTCGCCGCCCACGTCCGCCATCGCGACAACGAGAATGCGATCGCGTCCCAGTACCTTGAAAGCGGCGTCGACGTCCTGCTCGGCGGCGGGCGCGACTTTTTTACGAGCAAACAAGACGGAGGCAAGCGCCCCGACCGCACGCTGCTGCCTGATTTTCAAAAGGCAGGCTACCGTCTCGTGACCGACAAGGCGGGGCTTGAAGCGTTGCCGGCGGATACCGACAAGGTTCTGGGTCTTTTCTCTTCTTCTCACATTCCTTACGTATCCGACCGTCCGGCCTCCGTTCCCGATCTGGCGACGATGACGCGCCGCGCGCTTTCCTTCCTGTCGCGCGATCCCGACGGTTTCGTGTTGATGGTCGAAGGCGGGCGCATCGACCACGCCGGCCATGCGAACGATTTTCCCACGATGCTGCGCGAGACGCTCGAGTTCGATGAGGCCGTGCGCGTCGCGCTCGACTTCGCGAAAAAGGACGGGCGGACGTCCGTCGTCGTCACGGCCGACCACGAAACCGGCGGACTGTCGCTTTCCCGCGACAACATTTACGAGTTGAACATCGAGCTGTGGGATCGGCAAAACCGTTCCTCGGAAGCGATCGCCGCCCGGCTGAAAGCGGCGAAAACGGCGGAGGACGTTCGCGCGATCGTGGCCGACAACACGTGGATCCGCGACCTGAGCGACGAAGAAGCGGCGTTCATTTTGCGCGGGGACGGCTCCTCCTACGGTCGCGAGGGCGCGTACAACGCCGTGGTGTCCAAACGCCTGCTCGTCGGCTGGAGCGGTCACGGCCATTCCGGCGTTGACGTCGGCGTCTGGGCGTACGGTCCGATCGCCGAGCTCGTCAGGGGCCAGATCGACAACACGCGGATCGCCCTCGCGTCGGCCGAGGCGATCGGCGTCGATCTCGCGCGGACGACCGCAGAACTTCAGGCCCGATATCTTTACCCGAAGTTCAAAATCGACCGCGACGGCCGGGTGCTGTTCCCCGCACGCCCGCTGGCGGAATCGCTCGGCGCCCGCGTGACGTGGGATGAGGCGCGCGCCGCGGTCGTGCTGACGCTCGGCGACCGAACAATGGAAGTGTCGGCGGTTGGCGGGCAAACGCGTCTGAACGGCCGGGACCTCGGTCCGCTCGGCCGGCTGGACGACGGCAAGCTGTACCTGCCGCTGTCCGCGTTCAGCGAGCTGACGGGCAGACCGCTGAAATGGGACCCGCTCTCCGAACGGATCGTCCTGTCTTGAGGCGCGGTGAGACCGATGATTCGCTTAAGCGGCGTGAAAAAATCGTATCGGCCGGGCAAGGAGCGCATCCCGGTGCTCGACATCCCCGACTGGACGGTGGAAGCCGGCGAACGCGTCGCTGTCGTCGGCCCGAGCGGCAGCGGCAAAAGTACGCTTCTCCACCTGATCGCCGGCGTGCTGACCCCGGAAGAAGGAGACGTGTTCGTTGCCGGCGAACGCGTCTCCGCCATGGAGGAGCGCGAGAGGGACTCGTTCCGTTCGCGCATGATCGGATATGTTTTTCAGGATTTCTATCTGATCCCCGGGATGACGGCGCGGGAAAACGTCGAGTTCGTCCTGCCGCGGCGCATGCCTTCATCGGAGAAAAACCGCCTGTTGCGCGACTGGTTCGCCCGACTCGGCCTGGCCGACCGCATGAACCGGATGCCGTCGGAGCTGTCGCGCGGCGAACGCCAACGCGTCGCGATCATTCGCGCGCTCGTCCGCAAGCCGCCCGTCGTGCTTGCGGACGAACCGACGGCCAGCCTCGACCCGGAGGCGGCGCTCGACGTGACGCGCATCTTGGTCGACCTGTGCCGGGAGGAAAACCTGACGCTCGTATTCGTCACCCACGACCCCGACGTCGCGAATCTGCTGGAGCGTACCGTGCGGATGCGCGATCTGAGCCGCCCGGCCGATCCGCAAGCTGTCGCCCGTCCGGAGGGATGCCGATGAACGCGCCGAAATGGATCTGGCGGAACATGATGCGCCGCAAAGGGGCAACGTGCCTGTCCGTCGCGTCGGTCGCCGCGGCGGTCGCGCTGTTTTCGCTGCTCGCGGTCGCCGGCCGCAGCGTCGAACGCGGCGCGGCGACGGGTTACGGTCCGTTCGACGTCGTCGTCGGCGCGGAAGGCAGCCCTCTTCAGCTGGTGATGAACACGTTTTATCACGTCGGCGCTCCGACCGGCAACATCCCTTACGACGTCTTCACGGCGCTGCGCGACGACGGCTCAGTCGCCGCGGCGTTCGCCGTCACGACCGGCGACAGTTATCGCGGCGCGCCGATCGTCGGCGTCGATCCCGCCTATTTCCGCGTGCGGTATCCGAACGCCGGACACCTCTCCGGCCGCTGGTACGCTTCGACCGGAGAAGTCGTCGTCGGTCGGACGGCCGCTTCCGAACTCGGGCTGCGGATCGGCGACGAATTCCACGGCATCCACGGAACCGCAGAATCGTTCGAGCGTCGGGACGACGGTCACGACGCGTTCCGCTACCGCGTCGTCGGCATTTTGCCGAGGCTCGGGACGCCGGACGACCGCGCCGTTTTCACGACGGTCGACTACGCGTGGGCGGTACACGGCGACGCAGAGCGGCACGTCACCGCCGTCGTCGTCCGGCCGAAATCGCTCCCCGACGCTATGGCGATCCGCGCGAAATACGACCGTCTGGACGGCGTACAGGCGGTCTATTCCGGAAAAGCGGTCGCCGAACTGCTCCGTCAGTTCGATTCGAGTTCCCGCATGTTCGGGCTGGCCGTCGCCGTCTGCGGGGGGTTGGCCGCGGCTACGCTCGCGCTGTCGATGGCAGCCGCCGTATACGAGCGGATGCGCGACATCGCCCTGTTGCGACTCGTCGGCAAGCCACGGGCGACCGTCGTCGGCCTGCTCGTCGGGGAAAGCGTCGCCCTTGCCGCCGCCGGCGCCCTGCTCGGCGCGCTCGTCGGCCTTGCGGCGGCGTACGCGTTTCGCGAACCGGTCGTCCGCGCCTACGGCTTCCTGCTGGAACCATGGCCGTTGCCGCCCGAACTGGGGTGGCTCGCCGCGGCCGTCGTCGCCGTCGGCGTCGTCGCCTCGCTCGTTCCTGCGCACCGGGCGTACCGCCTGGATCCGCTGACGCTGTTCCGGCCTTGAGGGAGGCGGTCGAACATGTTCAAACGGACGTTGGCGGCGGCTTTGCTGATCGCTGGGACGGTCGCCTGCGCGAAAACCGACGTTTCTCCCCCGGCCGGCGGCGTCTTGTCCCCGGCGAACACCTCCGCGCCGGCCGACGCCGCCTTCGCTTCGCCGACGGCATCCCCGCTCCGGTCCGAATCCCCGGCCGAGCATACGCCTGCGGCGACCTCCTTGTCCGAGGGAACAAAACCTCCGCCGTCCGTTTCGCCTGCCGCCGCATCGGCGAAGACGACGGCATCGCCGCGCCGAGTCCCAGACGCCATGACGCCCGGCGCAGCCGCTCCCTCCGCGACGACCGGCTCGACGCTTTCCCCCGCAGAAGGCGTCGTCGAAATCGGCTGGGCGGAATTTTTCGACGACGAGCGCCAGGACCGGCCATCGGAAAAATTCTGGACCTTGAGCGAGCAGCGCCGTACGGTCGTCCTTCGCGGCTTCATGGGAGAAGTGTTTTCGTTCGAAAAGCGGTGGTTTCTGCTCATTCCGGCGCCCGGAGCGGAATGCCCGTTCGACAACGGCGACGGAACATACTGGAACAAGATCGTGATCGTTTTTCCCTCTCCCAAAACGCCGATTCGCTTCATCGCCGGCCCTCTGATAGTCGTCGGCAGACTGGACGTCGGTGTCAAGATCGACGAATCCGGGTACAAAACCATGTTTCGGCTGTACGACGCCGCCGTTGAAAAAGCGGACGACTGATCGGGCATGCTAAGACGGTCCGAATGTTTCACACGTTCGCCTATTTTTCGACACGGTTCCGCCATAGACGATCGGATCCCATTTTCTTTATACTGGAACCAGAACAACTCCTCTTCATCATCCAAAACAAATGGGGTCGTGCCGATGAGCGAACTGGCGCATTTTTACCGCCCCGACGGGGTGGCCGTCGTCGGCGCCTCGAATAAGCCGGGCAAAGTCGGCCATTCCATCATCCGCAACATGTCGCAATGCGGCTACGGCGGCCGCCTTTATCCGATCAACCCGCGCGAAACCGTGATCGCCGGCCTGAAGGCGTACGCTTCGGTCCTCGACATTCCCGAGCCGGTCGAACTCGCCGTCGTCGCCGTTCCGGCCGCTTCCGTCCTCGACGTCGCCCGGCAATGCGGCGAAAAAGGCGTGCGGCACCTCATCGTCGTGTCGGCCGGCTTTCGAGAAATCGGAAAAGAAGGCCTCGATCTGGAAAAAGAACTCGTATCGCTTTGCCGACGTTACGGCATGCGCCTGCTCGGGCCGAACTGCGTCGGCATGATGGACACGCATACGCCGATCAACGCGTCGTTTGCCCAGGCTTTCCCCCTTAAGGGCGACATCGCCTTTCTGTCCCAAAGCGGCGCGATGCTCGTCGCCATTCTCGACTGGAGCCTTTCCGCCGGCATCGGTTTCAGCAAAATGGTCAGCCTCGGCAACAAGGCGGACTTGTCGGAAATCGACTTTATCGCGGAAGCCGCCGACGATCCGAACACACGGGTGATCGCCTGTTACCTCGAAGACGTTGCCGACGGCGAGCGGTTCCTGAAAACAGTGCGGGAAGCGGCGCTTAAAAAACCGATCGTCGTCCTGAAGTCCGGCGCGAGCCAGGCCGGCGCCCAGGCGGCGTCGTCGCATACCGGCGCGCTCGCCGGCAGCGATCTCGCTTACGACGTCGCCTTCCGCCAATGCGGCGTCCTGCGCGCGCGGACGATGACCGAACTGTTCGAACTGGCGACCGCTTTTTCCCGCTGTCCGATTCCGACCGGCAACCGGGTCGCCGTCGTCACCAATTCCGGCGGCCCCGGCATTGTGACGACCGACCGCATCGAAGCCGACGGACTGGCGATGGCGCGCTTTACCCGCGAGACGGCGGATGCGCTGCGCCGTGCGTTGCCCGCGGAGGCGTCGGTATATAACCCCGTCGACGTTCTCGGCGACGCCGACGCCGAGCGGTTCCGGACGGCGCTGGAAACGACGCTCGCCGACCCGAACGTCGACAGCGCGATCGTCCTCCTTTGCCCGACGGCGGTCGCCCAGCCGGCGAAAACGGCGAAGGCGATCGTCGAAATGCGGAACCGGTTTCCCGCCAAACCGATCGTCGGCGTTTTCCTCGGGGGAGAGACGATGGCGGAAGCGACGCGCATCCTGACGGAAGCGGGCGTGCCGTGCTTTTCGTTCCCGGAACCCGCCGTCGCCGCGATCCGCGGACTCGTCCGGTATGCTGACGCCCGCCGCGACCCGCCTGCCGAACCGCTTACCGTTCCCGGTGCCCTCGACCGAAAGACGGTCAAAGCTGTTTTCTACGACGTGCTGCGCGACCACCGGCTCGTGCTGCTCGGCAGCGAGGCCGCTCTCGTCGCCGAAGCGTACGGCATTCCGGCGGCGCCGACCGTTCTGGCGACCACGGCCGACGAAGCCGTACGGGAAGCGAACCGGATGGGCTACCCTGTCGTGCTGAAAGTCGCCTCGCCGAACATTCTCCACAAAACCGACGTCGGCGGCGTCAAAGTGGGCCTCGGCACGCCGGAGGATGTTCGGAAGGCGTTCGCGGACATCGTGGAAAGCGTCGGCAGACTGCTGCCCGACGCCGTCGTGCACGGCGTGGAAGTGCAGAAAATGATGCCGAAAGGCGTCGAACTCATCATCGGCATGACGCGCGACGTCCAGTTCGGGCCGCTGATCGCCGTCGGATTGGGCGGCATTTACGTCAACTTGCTCAAAGACGTTTCGTTTCGCCTCGTCGACGGACTGACGCGACGCGACATCGAGCGCATGCTGACGGAAACGAAAGCCTACGCCTTGCTTCGCGGCTATCGAGGCGAAAAACCGGCCGACATCGGCGCGCTCGTCGACGTCGTCGAGCGGACGGCGCGGCTTGCGCTCGATTTTCCGGAAATCAACGAGATCGACATCAACCCCGTCTTTGCTTATGAACGCGGCGTCTGCGCGCTCGACGTCAAAATGACGATTTCCGACAACCGGTAAGGAAGGTGGCCTGGCCCGTGAACGCGAAATCGAAAGGCCTGTATATCATGGGGACGCCCGCCGCCGGCAAGACCGCGCTGGCCGCGGGGCTCATCCAGAAATTGCTGAAAGAAGGCTTGCGCGTCGCCTATTTCAAACCCGTCGCCCAGTTCGCCCACGGGCGCGAGGAAGACGACGACGTCGCCCTGATGCGGTCGTTGCTCGGCGCCGAAGGCGACGGCGGAAACGGCACCGAATGGTCGGCCGTCCGGATGGCCGGACCGTCCTATCTATCGCTCGGCGCGCAGCGCGACGACGACGCCCGGCGGCACGTCCGCCGCATTTTCGAAGACAAGGCGGCATCCGCCGACGCCGTCGTCGTCGGCGGATCGGCGTACCCGTACGCTTATGCCGGCTGCGGGCTCGACGATCTTTCCCTGGCCGGGGAGCTCGGCGCGAACGCCTTGTTCGTCTTCACCGCGGACAACGACTTCCGGCTCGATCAGGCGCTGTTTTTCGCCCGAAGCGCAAGGCAAGCCGGCATCCCGCTGCTCGGCGCGGTTCTGAACAACGTGCCGCGGCCGCTTCTCGCCAAGACGGAAGGCATCTATCGCCCCGTGCTCGAGAGGGAAGGATGTCCCGTGCTGGGCGTCATCCCCCGCCGGCGGGAAATCGCCTCGCCGACCGTTGAAGAATACGTGGAAACGCTCGGCGGCGAACTGCTTGCCGGCGAAAACGCCCTCGACCGACTCGTCGGTGAAGTCGTCATCGGCGCGATGACGGCCGACAGCGCCCTGACCTATTTCCGCAGATCGGCCGACAAAGCGGTCTTCCTCGGCGGCGACCGCGCGGAAGTCGCCCTCGCCGCCCTGGAAACGAGCACCTCCGTGCTCGTGCTGACTGGCGGCCTTTACCCCGACGTCCGCGTCATCGCGCGCGCCCGGGAAAAAAACGTCCCCGTCCTGCTCGTCCACGACGATACGTTTACGGCCGTGGAAAAAGTCGGTCACCTGACGCGCCGGCTGAAGCCGGGCAACGCCGCCGCGCTTTCCGTGACACTGGAAAACGTGGAAACGTACTTCCGTTGGTCGGCCGTCGTCGAGGCGTTGCGATGACGGCCATTGGCAGCGCGGTCGGGTCACGCCGTCGACGTTGGCGCGCCGTCGACGTACGAGAGCAGTTCAAGACATTGACGGTGTGACTTTGCCTTCCTGTTGTTGCAGGACGAATTCGACAGGCGACAGGCCAGTGACCTGTTTGAACATGCGGCTGAAATATGCAGGATCGGAATAACCGACCATCTCCGCGACTTCATAGACCATGTAACGTTTTTTCGCCAACAAAGACTTCGCCTTCTCGATACGAAAACGTGTCAAATATTGCATGAAACTCATTCCTGTTTCCTTTTTGAACAAGAAACTGAGATAGTTTCGGTGTAGTCCGAGTTCCCGCGCGAGTTCCGCAAACGACACCTTCTGCGAATAACGCTCGGCCACCGCCCGCTTCACATAATCGACGTACGAAAGACTTTTCGGGTCGACGGCCCGGCGGAACGCTTCCAGATTCGCCTCGACGATTTCGTTCAGCCGTCGGTATAGGGTTTCCTTCTCTGTATACCGCAATACGTCCCGAAGCAGCTTCGCCGTCCGATCGGCGCCCACCTCCGCTTCGGCGTCTCCGACGGAAAACGCGGACAACGCGCAAATGATCGCCGTCGACACCATTTTGGCCATCGCCAGCGTTACACGCTCGTTGCGGAAAAACGACGCGCCAATTTCTTCCCAACACGCCGCCACTTCGGCGCCGTCCTCCCTGGCCAGCGCGGCGAACAGCCGTGAAATCGACTCGACCGGATATTTCGCCTGCGGGTCGTCGACGAAAAACGCAGGGCTTTCCCCTTCCATTTCCGCGGTTTTCAACGCTTCCCGAGCTTCCCTGAACGATTGTGGCCATTTCGAGACGTCGCGGTATAACCTGCCGATTCCCACAAAAACGTCGAACCGCAAATAACGCCGGGCCGCATCCGCGAGCGCAAGCGCCGTCCGCTTCGCCCGCTTCGCCAAACCGTCAGGTTCGCCGTAAAGCAATACAGCCAAACAGTCGTCCGGCGCATAATAGGACACAAAAGCCGGCCCGTCTTCCCGGGCAATCTCGGCGGACATGTTGGACAAGGCGAACAGATACAATTCCTTGTCCCGCTCCGTAAGGGCGCAGTCTTCCGCGAAATCAGGTCTTGCCGCAATCACAACGCCCCCGCCCAGCAGTTCGGCGGACACGCCCAACGTCCGAAGTCTTTCTTCCAGGCGTGGTCCAGCCTTTTCTCCTGCCGTAAGAAGCTGGTGCATCATCAACTCGCGCAGAGCTGGAAGATGCCGTTCGAACTGCTCCCGGTATTCACCGAGCAGTTGTTCCTTCGCCTTGCGATGTTCCGCCTCCCGCAGCACGTCGCGGATTTCCCGCTCGATCTCCCGGGGCACCGACGGTTTCAAAATATAACGGCTGACGTTGAAATGAATCGCTTCTTTCGTATAAACAAAGTCGTCGTAAGCGCTCAGGACCACGATCGGCACATCCGGATCGATCTCCCGGATGCGGCGGATCAGCGCGATGCCATCCATATGCGGCATGTTCATATCCGTGATGACGAGGTCGGGGCGGGCGGCGACGAATTTTTCCCACGCCGACCGTCCGTCTTCGGTAAATTCCAACTCCCGAACACCAAGCCCTTTCCAGTCGATCGTGTCGCGAAGCCCTTCCAGCACATGCCGCTCGTCGTCCGCAATCAACACTTTCATCGCGGATCATCTCCTTCCCCGGACCGGATGACCGGCAACACGATCCGGACGACGGCGCCGCGTGGCTGCCGGTTCGAACACTCCACCCCGTACTCCGGCCCGAAATACAACCGGATCCTGTCGTGAACGTTCGCGATACCGCGGCCGCCCGCTTGCTCGAAGCGCACCGGACTCCCGGGCGCAAATCCTTTGCCGTTGTCTTCCACCATCAGGCAAAACCGTTTCTCGTCAAGAGCGACGGCAGAGACGACGACCTGCGCCCGCTCGCCCGCGTCCGCGTCGAATCCGTGCTTGATCGCGTTTTCGACCAGCGGTTGCAGGATGACGCGCGGCACGTACAAATCGCGGAACTCGTCCGTCACACGGTCGACGAATTCGAATCGGTCGCCGAACCGAACCCGCTGGATCTGGGCGTAAAGCGACACATGTTCCAATTCCTCGTCGAGCGGAATCCACTGTTCGGGTTTCCCGAGGCTAATCCGCAACAACCGCGCCAGCTTCGCCGCCATTTCGCTCGCCTCGACGGCACCTTTCGCAGCGGCCGTCCAATTTATCATATCCAACGTATTGTAGAGAAAATGGGGATGGATCTGGCTTTGCAGCAAGCGAAGTTCGGCGTCGCGCTTTTTCCGGTGTTCTTCCTCCAATTGTTCGAGCAGTCCCTGGAGCTGCTCGGCCATCGCGTTGTAACTTTGCGCGAGTTGGTCGAACTCGACGATGGAAAACGGGCCGAGCCGCCAGCGGAAATTGCCCGTTTCCACCCGCTTGAAGCCTTCCAGCAACCGGACGATCGGCTGGATGACGCGGTCCGAAATGAACGCCGCCGTCGGCAGCGTCGACATCAGAACGACCGCGCCCACGGCCAGGACGAGATTCCGAAGACGCTCCATGTTCCGGAACGCTTCTCCCACGGGAACGAACGACACCAGCTTTCGGCTTCCGGTCGAATCGCGGACGACGACCATCAACTCCTTGGATCGCGCGCCCCCGATCACTTCTGCTCCTTCCCGCGTGAGAGCGGCGCGTTCGAGCCAGTTCGTGCCCGCAAGCCGGCTTTCGTCGAATTCGGGAGATCGCGACACGATTCGGCCTTCGCGGTCGAGCAAGACGTACATCCGTCCGACTCCGCGCTCGCGGTCGACTCGACCGCCGATCGATTCCCAAAGCGCCCGCTCGTTCAAATTCATCTCCACATAACCGATCGGAACGTTGCGCGAATTCCAGATTTTGATCACAAACGTCAACACCTGCGCCGGCCCTCCCGACGCCCACGGATCCGAGCGCGCCGAAATCCAGAAAGCGTCGACCTCGCGGAAGCGCACCAATTCGCCCTCCCAGGGAACGTCAGACATCGGCAAAATTCGGGAACCCGCCTTGGCCAACGGACTGTCGGTATAAATCTGAATACTCGTCAAATAGGACTTGACATAGACGATGCCGCTCAGCCAGTCCGCCAGTTCCCGCGAAGCGACGATCCGGTCGTAGACGTCGGCCGGCGGATCGTCGAGCCGGTCGACGAGGCGTCGGTTCGTCGCCACCGTCAGCGCCGTCTCCTCGACTTCCTGAAAACGCTCTTCGATCCGCAGCATGTCGTTGACGACCGCCTCCACGTTCGTCCTCTCTACTTCGCGCATGATCAACAGGCGGAAAACCGCATAAAAAGAAAGAAGGGTGATCAGGACAAACGCGATCACCAATCCCAAGAGCGACACCGCAATAAACGGCCTGAGATGCCATCGTCCCGGCATAGAGACCCCCTGAAACGCACGATTTGGAGGAGAAGGTTATTATCATTTTAAAAGATATATGAATCTATTTCAAATCTGGGTTTTAAATTTGGATCCCCCGGGATATAGGAATATTTTTTCAACACTTCGTCCGTCAGCTCGACGCCGAGCCCCGGCACGGGCTTCGGCAGTTCGACGTATCCGTCGCGGTAGACCAGCGGTTCGACCAACAGTTCGTCGCGCAACGGATTGGGTGTGCGGTCGTATTCCATGACGAGCATATTGGGCGTCGAAAAAATGACGTGCAGGTTGGCCATCAGCGAGACACCAGACGTAAAAATGTGCGGCGCACACCGCCGGCGGAACGCTTCGGCCAATGCGGCGATTTTCTTCGCTTCGAGAATGCCGCCGCAACGCGTCGCGTCGGGTTGAAGGATGTCGACCGCCCGAGCGGTCAAATATCGCTTGAATTCATATTTCGTATAGACATGCTCGCCGGTCGCGATCGGAATGTCGGTCAGACGTCGAAGCAGCGCGAAATCGTCGATGTTGTCCGCCGTAAAAGGTTCTTCCAGCCAAAACAGCCTGCATGGTTCAAGCTCGCGCACGACGCGTCGGACGGTCGGAAAATCCCACGGACTGTCGACGTAACACATCCCGGCGTCCGCCATCAGATCCACGGCCGGACCGAGCGCCTCGCGCGCCGCCCGCACCGCATCGATGTCCGACCGGACGTCGCGGTTGCCGATGCGCATTTTGACGGCGGTATAACCTTCTTCCCTGTAACGTTTCATTTCATCCTGCAAACGTTCCGGCGTCTGATTCATCCCCGCGCTGGCGTACACCCGGATTTTCTCCCTGCACGGACCACCCAATAGATCGTAGACGGGGCGCCCCAACCATTTGCCCAAAATATCCCATAACGCGATTTCCAGACCGCTGATGATGGCGACGGCCAATGCGGTCATCCCCCAGTGCTGGGTTCGGATATACATTTTGTTCCACAAATACTCGATCCGCGTTGGGTCCTCCCCCAGCAACATCGGTTTGAACCGTTCTTCCACGATCCGCATGACACCTTCAGGAATCGACGTGGCCTCGCCGATTTCGCCGATGCCGCATATGCCCTTGTCCGTATGAAGCCGGACCAGCATCGCGTTGCGTTGCAGGGATACCCACCCGGGACATTTCCATCGCTCTTCTTCTTTATAGCGATAAGACAACGGAATCGTCTCCACCTCGACGATCTTCAAGTCGCTCACGCCGAACCGGCTCCTTCCCGAACGTTAGGATAACCGAACGCTTCTTTCAATCGGGCGATAAATTTTTCGAACAATTGCAAATAAGGGCCGTCCGGTTCGAACGACGGACTGCGGCACCGGTCGCTCGAAAAAACGCCTCTGCGCATCAGCAGGATTTTTTCGTATTTGATCAAACTTTCTGCCGTTTGGGAACAATGATTGATTATTGGTAACAATCGCTCGAACCGTTCGAGCGCGCGTTCCATTTCTCCGCGCCGGAAATCTTCATAAATGTCGACATAGATTTTCGCCATTGAAGCGCCGGGCATGACGCCAACGGCTCCCCGTCGAAGCGCGTCGATCATTTGTCGCCCGGAGTTACCGATGAACACGCCGAGCTTGCCGTCTGTCTTTTCAATAAGCGCCGACACGAGCGGTCCCGGCGGTACCGATTCGATTTTGGCGTATACGGGAGCGGCTCGGCGGTTTGCCAATTCGACAAAAATGTCGGCGGGAATGCCGACACCGGTCACTTCCGGCGCGTACTGCACGACGATCGGCAGGTCGACACTTTCCGCCACGGCGAACAAGTGCCTCCCGATCGCCTCCGCAGACGGCGACATGAGAAACGGCGGAACGACCATGACGGCGTCGGCGCCGATCGCCTGGGCGTGCCGCGCGTCCTCGACCGCGAGTTCGAGTGCGTGCCGCGTCACGTTGACGACGACGGGAACGCGACCGGCGGCCTGTTCCACCGCGATCTCGACGGCCCGTCGCCGTTCTTCGTCGGACACCTTGTAAAACTCACTGGCGACGCCGAGCAGTGCGATGCCGTGTACGCCTTCGTCGATCAAGACGTCGATCATTCGCCTCAGATCGTTCTCCTCGATGTCCGAACCGTCCGCTGTAAAAGGCATCGGCAAAATCGGAACGACACCGTGCAATTTCTCGCCCATCGTCATCCCCTCGGCTTTTCTGGAGAAAGCAGGATTTTCAGAACGTCGCCCTCGGCCAGCAACCTCTCGAAACAAGCTTGTCCTTCGTCCAGCGGCGCGAACACAAATCCGTCGTCGAGGCGAATCTTGCCGGATGCCAGCCACTCAAGCGCGGTTTCGAAATCCCGCGGTTCGTAGCAAAACGCGCCGCGCAGATTCAATTCATTGCGCACTGCGACATTAACCGGAAGTTCGCTGTCGGCCTCATGGAGACCGGACAAAACGACGGTACCGCCCAACGCGGCGGTTTCCACCGCCAGACGTCGCGTCGCGCGGACGCCGACGGCATCGACGGCGACGTCGAAACCGCGTTTTCCCGCCAACTCCCGCAGCGCCTCTTCCGAAGTGACCGTGGTCGCGCCCAGCTCGGCGGCCATCCGCAGTCGGGAAGGATTTCGTTCCATCACGATCGTTTCCTTCACACCGTACACCTGAGCGACGAGCATAACGAGCATCCCGATCGGCCCAGCGCCCAACACGAGCAGCCGTTCGGTCGGACTTAGAGCGGCCAAGCGCGCGATATGGACGGCACAGGCTAACGGTTCGGCTAGGGCAGCCCGTTCCAGCGGTTCCGAATCCGGCCAGACAAACACGTTACGCTCCGGCACGGCTACTTTCTCCGCGAACGCACCGGCACGATGCGCCCCGATAATTTGTCGGCTTGCGCAAAGCTGCGGTTTTCCCTGCAGGCATTTCCTGCAACGTCCGCACGACACGAGCGGATTGACCGCAACGCGGTCGCCGGGCTTCCAGCGCGTAACCCGAGAACCCGTCTCGATCACGATTCCCGAAAATTCATGCCCCATCACAAGCGGCGGCACGCGCAACGAGTTGTGGCCGAGATAACCGCTCAGATCCGAACCGCAAATGCCGGCCCACGCCACCCGGATCACCACTTCGTCCTCGCCGGGCGTCGGGTCCGGCCAGTCGCGGACACGCAATTCGCGGACGTTTTCATATACGAGCGCCTTCAAAACGATCCCGTCCCCCTTTGCAGCCGTGCGGGAAAATTCACCCTTTCAGGCTTCCCGCGACGACTCCTTCGAGAAGATATCTCTGGAAGAACAAAAAGACCGCGAAAACCGGCACGAGCGACACGACAGACATCGCAAACATCGGCCCCCATTGCGACTGGCTGCTGGAGTCGAGAAACAGCCTTAGGCCGAGCGAAACCGTATAGCGTTTCGCATCGTTCAAATAGAGCAGCTGGCTAAAAAAGTCGTTCCACGTCCAGATAAACGTGAAAATCGCGGTCGTCACCAACACCGGAACGGAAAGCGGCAGTGCGATTCGCCAGTAAATTTGGATCGGCCCGCACCCGTCGACCGTCGCCGCTTTGTCGAGCTCAGCGGGAAGCGTGCGCAGAAACTGAACGATCAAAAAGACGAAAAACCCTTCCGTTGCCAGAAACTTCGGCACGACGAGCGGCAGAAACGTATTGACCCACCCGGCCTCGTTGAACAGGATATATTGCGGAATGATCAACACATGGTACGGTAACATCATGCCGACGATCATCGCCGCAAACCAGAGCCGTTTGAGCACGAAATCCAGGCGGGCGAACGCATATGCCGCCATCGAACAGGACAGTAAATTTCCCGCGATCGACAAAAACGAGACGTAAAACGAATTTTGAAAAAACGTCGCGAACGAAATGCCTGAAATGCCGCTCCAACCTTTTACGTAATTTTCCAACGTCCAAGTCTTCGGCCAGAGGCCGGGATCCGCAAAAATCTCCTGTTCCGGTTTAAACGAACTGCCTAGCAACCACAAAAGCGGATACAACATGACGACGGCTCCGGCCAAAATCAGGCCGTGCAGCGTCGCATTCCTCCAAACTGCCGCCCCCATCATTGTTCGTAGTACACCCACTTTTTCGAAGTCAGAAATCCGACGGCCGTCCAGCATGCGATCACCACCAATAAAAACCAGGCCATCGCCGAAGCGTATCCCATATGAAACTGCGTAAAACCCTTTTCATACAAATACAACGTGTAAAACAGCGTCGCGTCCGCCGGCCCTCCCGTCCCGTCGCTGACGATGTAAGCGGGCGTAAACGCCTGGAATGAATACACCATCTGCATGATCAAATTGAAGAACAGAATCGGCGACAAGAGCGGCATCGTGACATACCGGAAACGCCCCCATTTTCCCGCGCCGTCGATGGAAGCAGCGTCGTACATCTCCTGGGGAATCTGCCTTAATCCTGCAAGAAAAATGATCATCGGCGATCCGAACTGCCAGACTTTCAGTAAAACGAGCGTATAAATCGCTGTCGACGGCGTTCCGATCCAGCTTATCCCTTGAACACCTAATAAACTTAAAAACTGATTGATGAATCCGTCGATCCCGAACACTTTCCTCCATAAAATAGCGATCGCCACACTGCTGCCGAACAAATACGGAATATAATAAACAGCGCGATAAAAGGACAATCCCCGCAAACCGCGATTCAACAAGAGCGCCAGCCCCAGCGCAAACGCCAGCTCGAGCGGCACGCCGACTCCGACGTAAAGAAACGTCACTTTCAATGCATGCGCAAACCTCTCATCTTCTAAAAACATCTCGATAAAATTTCTAAATCCTATCCATCTTGGAGTCGTAAACAACTCATAATTAGTGAAGGCGAGATACAACGAGCTGACGAACGGCACAAGCGTCACAACCGAAAATCCGACGAGCCACGGTCCCAAAAAAAGGTACGCCGCCGCGTTTTGTCGTGTCAACGACTCCACTTCCCCTCCGCCGCCGTATGGCCGTCGCGTGCCCGGAATACCCCGGGCACGCGAGGTCGGCCTTCTGCGGTTACTTCAAAATCCGTTCGGCTTCCTTGAAAAAGTCGTCGACCGCTTGTTCGACACTCTTTTTCTTGAATGCCACGGCCTCGTTTGCCAGCTTGATTTGTTTGACGATTTCCGCCCCGCCGGTCGGCGACAAGTTCGGCGCCCGGGCGATGTCGGATACTTTCTGGACGAATTCCAGACTTTTCACTTCGGCCGGTTTCAGAAGCGGCTTGATCAGGTCGTTCATTTTCCGCGATCCGACCGGACCGTACTCGATTTTCAGGATTTTGGCGGAATCCGGATCGTTCAACAAGTAGTTGATCAGCAGCGCCGCTTCTTTCGGATGCTTGGTTTTCGCGTAAATGCTGATGTGGGTGCCGTCGAGGTCCTGGCCTTTCGTCCTGTCGGTTCCCGCCGGCACGCGGACCAAATCGATTTCGTCCTTCATCGCCTGTTGATTGGCGTTGAACTGGTTCGACGGACGCATGAGCATCGCGACTTTGCCGCGCGCAAACATTCCCTGCTCCGGAATTTCAGACGGATACTCGGCCTGCACCTCCGGCGGCGGCGTCACACCAGCTTTGCGAAGCTTGTCCCACAGCGACAGCCAGTCGATCAAATCCTGACGATCGAAGCCGAGCTTGCCGTCCGGCGAGAACAAATCTTTGCCCCGCCCGAGGAAGAACGCCCGGAACTCGTATTCGTCGCCGCCGTAATCTCCCGTCGCCCATACGTCCGTGATGCCGTTTTTCTTGAGCGCCTCCTGCAGCTCGATCACCTTGGCGACGAACTCGTCCCACGTCCAGTCGAACCGCGGCGGGCTGACGCCGACGCGTTTGAACAGATCGGCGTTGTAGAACGTCGCGGAAGCGATCGTCCCGATGGAAATCATGTACGTTTTACCGTTCAGCTTGCCGCTGTCCAGCACCGGCTGGCTGAAGTCGGACACGTCGATCGCCTTCGACGCGATCAGGTCGTCGAGCGGCAGCAGCTGGCCGCGCTGCACGTAATCGCTCGACCGTTTGCGCGCCATCGTCATGACGTCGGGCGCCGAGCCTGCGGCCATTTGGGTGTTCAGTTTGTCGAAAAAGGCGTTGATGTCCGTATATTCCCGCTTGAGTGTGATGTGCGGGTACTTTTCCTGGAACTTGTCCAACGTCTCATTCCACAGCTTGTGCCGCGCTTCTCCCCCCCACCAGGCGACGCGAAGTTCGACTTTTTCGGGGGACGCCGCAGGCGACGCCCCGCTTTCTTCTGATTTCGGCGCCCCGCCGCATGCGGCGAGCGACACTACCAGTACCGCGCAACATACCGCCGTCCATCCTCTGTTCATCGGATGATCACCCCTCCTTCGATGTATATTGAACCAGACCTTATACCGGTAAGCCCATGGAGAATGTTCATGTCTTTTTGCACGCCGGTAAGGGGAAGGGCCGGTTTTGCCGGAATCGTTCCGGCCGTTTTTTTGGGACGTCCGGTTCGAGGGGGAGCATCGCGCGCTCTTGTGGCTGTACCCGCCCTGCTTCAGCGTTTGGAACGCTTCGACCGGTAAAATTCGTGATACAGCTTCATTAGCGCCCGCTTTTCAATGCGCGACACGTACGAACGCGAAATGCCGAGTTCCCGGGCGATCTCCCGCTGGGTGCGTTCTTCGCCGTCGCCGTCGAGGCCGAAGCGGTGCAGCACGATTTCTTTTTCCCGCTCGTCGAGAATATCGAGATTCTGATAAATTTTACTCTTCTCGATCTTCAGCTGCACGTTATCCAGCACTTCGTCGGGCTCAGTTCCAAGAATATCAAGAAGAGTAATGGCGTTACCTTCTTTGTCCGTCCCGATCGGATCGTGGAGAGAAACATCCTTGCGTGTCTTCTTGAGAGAGCGTAAATACATTAAAATTTCATTTTCAATGCAGCGAGCGGCGAATGTAGCGAGCTTCGTACCTTTTTCCGGTGAAAAACTTTCGATCGCCTTGATGAGGCCGATCGTGCCGATCGAGATAAGGTCGTCGACATCCTCTCGCGTATTGTCGAATTTTTTCACGATGTGCGCAACCAGCCGCAAATTGTGCTCGATCAGCTTGTTGCGGGCGGCGATGTCTCCTTCGGCCATTCTGCGCAGGCATTCCTCCTCTTCTTCCTCCGACAGCGGCTGGGGAAACGCGTTGTTTTTGACATAGGAAATGAGCAGCGACCATTGTTTGACCAGCAGCGCAAGCGCGGCAAACAACCCGGGCACGCGCGGGTCACCTCCCTCGGTCGTCGGCGAACGTTCGGCCGGCTTTTTTAATCCTATGTAGGCGGACGCCCACGCGTGCCTGTACGCAACTTTCCGGAGTGTCGCGACATCTAATGGATGAGGAGGAGAACCCAATAATGAAAACGGTAAAAATGCGGCCGCGGACGGCTTTGATGGCCGTTCTGATGCTGATGATGCCGCCGGCGTTTGCGTCCTGTCGTCCCGACGCAATTCCATCCGGCGGAACGACGCCGGCCGGCACTCCGACGGCAGAGGCGCGGCCGAACGATCAAGCGCAAGCGTCGGTCGTGTTCGACGACGGTTTCGTGACCGCCGTCGACGCCGACAACCGCCGTTTTCTCGTCGCGCGAGCGGCCGGCGATCCGCCGCAAGTGCGTGCGGCTTGGTTCCGGGTTGCAGCCGAAGCTGCCGCGGCGTTTGAAACGGTCGCCCTCGGCCGACGCGTGCGCGTATGGAGCCGTGAGCCACTGCGGGAGTCGCTCCCCGAACAAGGCCTCGCTTCAAAAATTGAAATATTGCCCGACGCGCCGGCACCCGACGGCTGGGTATCCCGGCAGGCGGCCGTCGCGGCGGCACTGGCCGACGCAGGCGGCGCCGGCGCGGATTCCCGCGCTCTCCTGGCGGTCGCGGACGCCGTTTTGGCGCTTGAAGAACAATTATGGACGGTGCGTCTTGTCCGGATCGACGACGCCTTGCGCGTGACGGAAGTTTCAGTCGACGCCGCGGACGGGCGGATCATCCGGCTGAAAAACCAAGCGTTCCGCATCTTCGAACCGCGCCCGTCCGACGCCGTCGGCTCCTCGTTCGTCGTGCGGGGCAAGGCGCGCGTGTTTGAAGCGACGTTCAACTGGGAACTGGAAGACGGCCATAACCTTCTCGCTTCCGGACACGAAATGACCGACGCCGGCGCTCCGGGATGGGGGAATTTCGCGTTCCAAGTCCGATACGAACAGCCGACCAACGCGCATCTCGGGCTTATCTTATTCGTCCATAGCGCCAAAGACGGATCGCGCGATCACGAACTGATCTTGCCCCTGAAAGCCGCGGATTTCCGGTGAGCGACGCCCTGGGGCACCCGCACCGGATGATACGGAACGTCAAATCTTTTTGCACACCGGTAAGGGGAAGGGGTACAATAAAAGTGACGCCTCGCGTCGCGTCCTGATTTGGCGGTCGCGGTGCGCCGGGAGGTTGCATCATGAAAGAACGGAACGGCGCCGCAGCGGTTTTGCCGGAATCGTTCCGGCCGTTTTTCTGGGACGTCCGGTTTGAGGAAATCGATCTCAACGCCCACAAAACGTTCGTCATCGAAAGGTTGATGAACGAGGGGGATCATCGCGCGCTGCTCTGGCTGCTCAGGACGTTCACCGCGGACGAGCTGCGCGCCGTCGTCGTCCGCAGCCGACGGCTGACGAAGAAAACCGCCCGGTTCTGGCAGGTTTATTTCGGACTGGACGAGGTGGACATGCGGTGTTTTGGGACATCCTCGACGGAACCCGAATTTCCGTTTTAAAACAGTCCGCCCGTCTTCCGGTCCCCGGAACCTATCTGGCGGGAGGAACGGCCCTGGCGCTTCAGCTCGGACATCGTGACTCTGAAGATTTCGACTTTTTTACACCGGAACCGTTCGATCCGGACGACGTCATCGCCGCATGGTCCGAACTCGGCGAACTGCTCGTGACCGACTCCAGGCCCGGCACCGTACACGGTTTGCTGAACGGTGTGCGCGTAACGCTTATACGATACGCAGCGCCGATGCTGGGCGAATGGCTGACGGACGACCGCATTCCCGGTCTTCGCATCGCCTCGGCACTCGACATCGCACTGATGAAAGTCATCGCGCTCAGCCAGCGGGGAGCGAAAAAAGATTTTATCGATCTGTACGCGATCCACCATTCCGTCTGCCCGCTGGACGGCGTGATCGATCGTCTGCCTGAAAAATTTCCCGGCAAACGGATCAACTATTATCACATTCTCAAAAGTTTCGTGTACTTCGACGACGCCGAACAGGAACCGACGCCGAACATTCGCACATCGTGGACTTGGGACGATGTCAAATCGTTTTTTAAACGAATACAGCCCGTTCTGCTTCACCGCCTCGAAGATTCCGATCGGTAAAACGCGGACCGAACGCGCGCAGGTGCGGCCGGTCCGCCTGACTGTTTTTACGTCCATTTCGCCGCCCAGAGCTTCATTTCTTTCAAAATCCGATGCAAATCCTGCCCTTTCGGCGTCAACGAATACTCCACCGTGACAGGAACGGTCGGATACGCGCGCCGTTCGAGCACGCCTTTGGCCTCCAGATGGCGCAGCGTGTCGGTCAGCGCCTTCGGGCTGATGCCGCGGATGTTGCGCTGCAGCTCGCCGAACCGTTTCGTGCCCTCAAACAGCTCGCGCAGCACGAGGAACGACCATTTGCCGCCGATGACGTCCAGCGTCTTCTCGATTGAACATTCGATATGCGTCGGCTCCTTCGGTACATAATTGCGCGGATCGCGGCCTTCCGCCATCAGCGCGGACGCGATGTCGGACTCCATCTTTTGTTCCCTCCGTTTTCGTCGATGTCCTACAAAAAGTATAGCAGCTTTCTTCCGTGAAACAACATCACGTTTGATTCACTACTTTCGCAACCTGCGCCGCTTGCGGTAAAATGAACACGGGATTCGGTCCCCTCCCGCGGCGACCGGGTGCCGAACGAATATGAAACAGGAGGGAAACCGCCATGCAATACCGCCGATTGGGCCGAAGCGGCGTGAAGGTCAGCGAAATCGCGCTCGGCAGCTGGCTGACGTACGGGGGATCCGTGGACGCGGCGAAATCCGAGGAAATCATCGACCGCGCCTATGCGCTCGGCATCAACTTTTTCGACACCGCCAACGTGTACGCGCGCGGCGCGGCTGAAGAAATCATGGGCAAGGCACTGCGCAAATACCCGCGCGACTCGTACGTGCTGGCGACGAAAGTGTTTTTCCCGATGGGCGACGGACCGAACGACCGCGGCCTGTCGCGCAAACATATCATGGAACAGTGTGAGGCGTCGCTGAAACGGCTCGGCGTCGATTACATCGACCTGTACCAGTGCCACCGGTTCGACCCGGAAACGCCGCTCGACGAGACGTTGCGCGCGCTCGACGACCTGGTCCGTCAGGGTAAGGTGCTGTACGTCGGCGTCAGCCAGTGGACGGCCGCCCAGATCGCCGAGGCGCTGCACATCGCCGACAAGCGCGGCTTCGACCGCATTGTGTCCAACCAGCCGTACTACAACATGCTCGGCCGCGAGATCGAGCAGGAAATCGTGCCGCTGTGCAGCCGCGAAGGCGTCGGCCAGATCGTCTATTCGCCGCTTGCGCAAGGCGTGCTGACTGGCAAATACAAGCCCGGCGCTCCGATTCCGCCCGGTTCCCGCGCCGCGGACGACAAGTCGAATATGTGGATCAAACGTCTGCTGACCGAGGAAAACCTCGTCAAGGTTGAAAAACTGTCGCGTATCGCCGAACGCCGCGGCATCACGATGTCCCAGCTCGCATTGGCGTGGATTCTCCGGCTCGACAACGTTTCGAGCTGCATCATCGGCGCCTCGCGCGTCGAACAGCTGGAGGAGAACGTCAAGGCGTCCGGCATCCGCCTCACGGAAGAAGAGCTGAAAGAAATCGAAGCGATTTTGGGTGGCGATCAGGAGGCATGACGGTGTTGCCTGCGGATGCGGCGCTCCAGTCAGGGGCCCATCTGTTCTCGCCGTGGACGGTGCGCGGCGTCGTTCTGCCCAACCGGATCGTCATGTCGCCGATGTGCATGTACAGCTGCGAAGCGGAAGACGGCAAGGCCACCGACTGGCACGTCGTTCATTACGCGACGCGAGCCGTCGGCCGCGTCGGGCTCGTCATGACGGAAGCGACGGCGGTCGTTCCCGAAGGGCGGATATCGGCGCGCGACCTCGGTATCTGGAGCGACGATCATATCGACGGCTTAAGCCGAATCGTCGAACTCGTGCACCGTTTCGGCGCGAAAGCCGGCATCCAGCTGGCGCACGCCGGGCGAAAGGCCGCTTACGGCGGTCCCGCCTTCGCCCCGTCGCCGCTTCCTTTTCAGCCGGGCGACACCCCGCCGATCGAGCTGGATGCGGCCAGCATCCGCACTGTCGTCGAGGCGTTCCGCGCGGCCGCCGTACGCGCCGCTCGGGCGGGATTCGACGTCGTCGAGATTCACGCCGCGCACGGCTATTTGCTCAACCAGTTTCTTTCGCCGCTTGCCAACCGCCGCGACGACGACTACGGCGGAGACCGCGCCCGCCGTTTCCGCCTGCTTGCGGATGTTATCCGAGCGGTTCGCGACGTGTGGACCGGTCCGCTGTTCGTTCGCGTCTCGGCCGACGAATATCATCCCGACGGCAATCATCCTGCCGATTACGTCGCCTACGCGCACGAGATGAAGGCGCTCGGCGTCGACCTGGTCGACTGCAGTTCCGGCGGCGTCGTGCCGGACGCCGGCCCGCCGGTCCTGTATCCCGGCTACCAAGTCCCGTACGCCGAACGCATCCGGCGCGAAGCAGGCGTTCCGACCGCCGCCGTCGGCCTGATCACGTCGCCCGAGCAGGCGGACGAAATCATCCGCAACGGCCGCGCAGACCTCGTCTTTCTGGGCCGCGAGCTGTTGCGCGATCCGTATTGGCCGCGACGGGCGGCGAAAGCGCTCGGCGTCCCGCTTGATCCGCCCACTCCTTACGCTCGCGGTTGGATTTGACTTTTTTTGCGATCCCCGCCCGTCCCGGCGACCGGCGGGGTATTTTTTATGATAAAATAGAACCAAACGCGAAAGGAGGTCGAAACATGCGGCTGCCGAAATATCTTCACGCCCAAGGCGGAGATCTTTGGCTGACCGAACAGGAACGCGACAACGTCAACATCCAGTACCGCATCAAAAGCGTGTTGTTCGAAGCGCAGTCCCCGTTTCAGCATATTCTTGTTCTCGACTCGTATCAATTCGGGCGTATGCTCGTGCTCGACGGCGTCGTCCAGACGACCGCCATCGACGGTTACATCTACAACGAGATGATCGCGCACGTGCCGCTTTCCTTTCATCCGAACCCCGAGCGCGTTCTCATCATCGGTGGCGGCGACTGCGGCGCGGCGCGCGAAGTATGCAAACACCGCGCCGTGCGCGAAGTCGACCTCGTCGAGATCGACGAGCTCGTCGTCCGAGCCTGTCTGGAGCATTTGCCCGAAGTGTCCGGCAGGCTGAACGACCCCCGCGTCCGTTTCGTGTTCGCCGACGGCGTCGAGTTTATCCGGAGCGTCGACCGCCCGTATGACGTCGTCGTCGTCGATTCGTCCGACCCCGTCGGACCGGCGGCGCAACTGTTCGAGGAGGAATTTTACCGCAACGTCTTCCGGGCGCTTAAACCTGACGGCCTCATGGTGTGCCAGAGCCAGTCGCCGATTTTTCACGCGGAGGTCATGCTGCGGACGTACGAACGCATCGGGCGGCTGTTCGCGGACACACGATTGTATACCGCCGTCGTGCCGACATACCCTGGGGGGTTATGGTCGTTTACGCTCGGTTCGAAAAAACCGCTGCCGCCGGCCGAGACACTTCGTTTCCGCCTCCCGGCACGGTATGTGAACGAAGACATTCTCCGCAGCTGCTTCCGTCTGCCCGAATTCGTCCGGAACATGCTCGAGATGAAAGAAAAAGTCCCCGAAAACGCCTGACGACGGCCGAAAAAGCGGGTCCGGAGGCTTTGAGAGCCCGGGCGCACCGGTTTCTCGCGCATCGGCCGACGACTCCGGACCGCTTTTTCGTCCGCTCCGAACGATTATTTCGCTCTATGCCCCGCCGAACGACGCACCAGCCGCCCACCCAAGCGCGGCGAGCGCGACGCCGGTCCCGTAACTTGCCGCGACGTACAGCGCTGCGGCCCGGCGTCGTCCTTGCTCCCACATCCGGACGACTTCCAGATTGAACGTCGAAAACGTCGTAAACGCGCCCAAAAACCCGACGCCCAACAGCATCGCCCACTGCGTCGCGACGTGAAATCCGGCCAAAACGCCGACGGCGAACGATCCCGCCATGTTGACGGCGAACGTCCCGACCGGCACTGCCGTCGGAAACCGTCGATTCGCCCACAGGCCGATCAAATGGCGAAGAACGGCCCCGACGAATCCGCCCGCGACAACCAGCGTGATTTCTTTCATGCGGCTTCCTCTCCGCTCGGGCGGAGCGCGCCGACGACGGTCGCCGTCTTTCTGCCCGCAAACATCATCGCCAGTCCCAAAATCAAACTGAGCGCCGCATATCCCGCAGCCGCCGGCGCGCCGTCCTGCCGGGCGAGCTCGACCGTTTCCAGCGCCAGAGCAGAAAACGTGGTCAACGACCCTAGAAAACCGGTCGTCGCCGCGATTTTCACCCAGACCGGAAGCCGGTCATCTTCTCCGAACCGGACCGACAGCCAGCCCAGCGCGAAACAGCCGGCCGCATTCGCCGCCAGCGTCCCCCACGGAAACCCGGAGAAACGGTCGACCACGATCCACGCATCCAGCGCATATCGCAACAGCGATCCCGCAGCGCCGGCCAAACCGACGGCGACATGACACAACCATTTCGTTTTCATGGATGATTCCCTCCCCAAAAAAGACAGACTCCTACCGAACCGATCGTCGGTAGGAGTCATCAGCCTTGCGGCGGTTGACGGCGGACTCCATCGCCTTTTCGGACTACGACTTCTTTTTTATTTTAGACGATGCCGCAGGTCGGCGTCAAATTTTCAAAACCGCCCCCGTGCTCGCCGACGTGACGAAACGGGTATACCGCGCCAGATAACCGGTTTTGACCTTCGGCTCGAATCCTTTCCATTCCGCGCGGCGGCGGGCGAGTTCCTCGTCGCTCACTTTCAGCTCGATGCGCCGGTTCGCCAGGTCGATCTCGATGATGTCGCCGTCGCGCACGAACGCGATCGGCCCGCCTTCCGCCGCTTCCGGCGAAATATGGCCGACGCAGATGCCGCGCGTCGCACCGGAAAATCGGCCGTCGGTGATCAGGCCGACTTTCGCGCCGAGCCCCATGCCGACGATCTGCGACGTCGGCGCGAGCATCTCCGGCATGCCGGGACCGCCCTTCGGCCCCTCGTAGCGGATGACGACGACGTGGCCCTCGCGCACTTTGCCGTTCGCGATGCCTTCGAGCGCTTCGTCCTGCGAGTCGAAACAGATCGCCGGGCCGACGTGGCGGTCGCCGACGGACGGGTCGATCGCGCCGACCTTGACGATCGCGCCGTTCGGCGCCAGATTGCCGAACAGCACGGCCAGCCCGCCGGTTTCGCTGTACGGATTGTCGAGCGGGCGAATGACGTTTTTGTCGAGAATTTCGCAACCGGCGACGTTTTCCGCCAGTGTTTTGCCCGTCACAGTGATGCAGTCGCCATGCAGCACGCCGGGCTTTTTCAAAAGCTCGTTCAAAATCGCGCTGACGCCGCCCGCGCGGTGAACGTCTTCAATGTGGTAGTCGGACGCCGGCGCGATTTTCGCCAGGTGCGGCACGCGCTTGGCCAGTTCGTTGAGCCGTTCGAGCGGGTATTCGATACCGGCCTCGTGCGCGATGGCGATCGTGTGCAGTACCGTGTTCGTCGAGCCGCCCATCGCCATGTCGAGCGCGAACGCGTTGTCGATCGCCTCGAGCGTCACGATGTCGCGCGGTTTAAGGTCCATCTCGATCAGCTTCATCAGCTGGCGCGCCGAGCGTTTGACGAACTCCCGGCGTTCTGGGCTGACGGCGAGAATCGTACCGTTGCCGGGCAGCGCGAGACCGAGCGCTTCAGCTAAACAGTTCATCGAATTGGCCGTGAACATCCCCGAACACGAACCGCACGTCGGACAGCCGTACCGCTCGAGCTCCAGCAAAATCTTGTCGTCGATCTTGCCGGCCTGGTACGCGCCGACGCCCTCGAACACGCTGGACAGCGAAATCGGCCGCCCCTTCGAGTCGCGTCCGGCCTTCATCGGCCCGCCGCTGACGAAAATCGTCGGAATGTTCAGCCGCATCGCCGCCATCATCATGCCCGGCGTAATCTTGTCGCAGTTCGGAATGCATACCATGCCGTCGAACCAGTGGGCGGACACCATCGTTTCGACGGAATCGGCGATCAGCTCCCGGCTCGGGAGACTGTACCGCATGCCGATGTGCCCCATCGCAATGCCGTCGTCCACGCCGATCGTATTGAACTCGAACGGTACGCCGCCGGCTTCCCGGATCGCCTCTTTGACGAGCCGGCCGAACTCCTGCAGATGCACGTGGCCCGGGATAATGTCGACGTAAGAGTTGCAGACGGCGATAAACGGCTTGTCGAAATCTTCCTCGCGGACGCCGGCCGCCCGAAGCAGGCTTCGGTGCGGCGCCCGGTCGAACCCTTTCTTGATCATGTCGGAGCGCATTTTGCGCTTCGCCGCGGTTGTCGTCGCCACGTTCGCTTCCACTCCCTCGGACAGGATCGTCGCTTTTCTTAAAGTTTATCATATGGGGCGGCCGCGCGCACGCCCGGGCGCGACGGGAGTGCGGCGGAAGACGTGGTGGTTTTATAATTTTTTTTAAAATTTCTAACATAAATGAGTTTTAAATAAAGTCACCTAAGTGTTAAAGAAGTCACAAAAGTGATAGAAAAACATGGGGGGAGATTAAAATGAATTTCGTGAATGCTGATGAGACTTAGGTAAAAATATTTTAATACAAGGAGGTGTTCTTTATTGATTATCTGAATTTTAATGAATAATCTAAAAAAAGTTCACGGACTCACGAAATTATGCATCAAATTGAATTGAGATTGGAGGTTTAAATATTCCAGCATTAGCGGCACAACCAACTGATGCTGGGTCCTTCCCCTATGAATGGTATTCAGACGGAGGAAAAATAGGATATTTTCCTCACAACATAAATTATGTGACCACAATAAAAGTTAAATTTGAGCGCGGGTCCAACTGTCTCATGCCCGAATCGACATTTTCACAGATCGCACCCTATGGATTTCAACAATGGTCATCAGGATTGTTAATTACAATGTCTACTACTTCATTAAGTGACTACCATATTTTTGTGAGTTGTATTTCTGGACAAGAAGCTATGGATTTATTTAAGATTAACCCTCAGACGGTTGGCTTTGCACCTTATGAATCCTCTGAAATTGTATATTATGCTCGAACGAAAACGGGGCAAATTAAATATGTGGAAAGACTCTATAAATCGAGAGTATACTTTATTTGGAATGGAACTTCTCTTTTCTATTCATTAGATAAATGGAAAATGGTATCAACACACGAATTCGGACATGCATTGGGGTATTATGGCCATGATATGGGCGCGAGTGCAAACAATCCTGCAATCATGTACGAAGCTGCAGGGACGGTTTACGATAAATGGAAATTAACTAGTCCAACTGTTCGAGACTTTACCCATATTAAAAACTCATATACGAAGTTTTATTCATAATAGGCGGGAGGTATAAACATGAGGAATAAAAAAATCCTATTCTTTATATCTCTGGTTTTATCAAGTATTTTTCTTTTGGTATTTCTTAATCATAATAGAAATAACGAAATATTTTTTACAAAACCAAATAATGAGTATTTAAACTTAGATGGAAATTCTCATGCTCTTTATCATTCATATAATTCCTTAAATGAAATAAAAAAAGAATCCGATTTAATTATCATCGGCCAGCCCGTTTCTATAGCTGAAACCGGGTTATACGGTGTTGTTTCAAACATTAAAGTTATCTCAACTTTGAAAGGAAAAAAGTTTGATACTATTAAAATTTATCAAAACGGAAGTGTTAAAAACAATGTCATTGAAGGCGACATACTCGAATTCGGGAAAAATTACATTTTATTTCTAATCAAAGCCGAAGACGGTCGGCCCGACACGTTTGGCGTCATGGGCGGAACGCAGGGCGAATTCCGGATCGAACCCGACGGCCGACTCGCCAATCGACACTCATGGATACGAGAAGAAGTCGAAAAATTGAAGGCTTCTAAAAATGGAAAGAAAGAATCGGATATTCTTATTGAATATTCACTATCGGATGAATCTTCCGAAATCCTTGAACCTTGACCTCGCCGAAGCACAGCGGCCGTTAACTCTCTTGCCGGACGCGCCGCTGTGCTTTTTTAGACACCGCGATATCTAAATCGCCGATGACGACTTGTCCGATTCATCGGGTACAAGCGGATTGCCGCGGATGATATGATGGAAGCGTATTCATTCGCGTTTGCAAAGAGGAAGGGGTGAAGCGGGCCCGAAGGGAATCTTTTACATGAAATTTACAACTCCCCCATCCTGTGAATCCGTGAACTCTCTCCAGGCTCCGATCAAATCCCGTCTTTCGTTCGCCGGCAATCGAGAGTTCACGGATTCACGACATCTTTTCATTTTCACGTATCGAGGAGGAACGCGTTGATGAGTCGCAAGAAAGTTTGGACCGGTCTACTGGCGCTTTTGCTCGCCGTTACGCCGTTTCCCGGCGTTTTCGGCGACGGCGGGACGGAAAAGGCGCACGCCGCCCCGAGTCAGCCGTACGTCTGGCGCAACGTCGTCACCGGAGCGGGCGGCGGTTTCGTGCCCGGCATCATTTTCAACACGAAAGAGCGCGATCTGATCTACGCGCGCACGGACATCGGCGGCGCCTACCGCTGGAATCCGGCCGATAACAGCTGGATTCCGCTGCTCGACTGGGTCGGCTGGGACGAATGGGGCAAACTCGGCGTCGACGCCCTGGCGACCGACCCCGTCGATCCGAATCGCGTGTACCTGGCCGTCGGGATGTACACGAACGAGTGGGACCCGAACAACGGCTACATCCTGCGCTCGACGGACCGCGGCAACACCTGGCAGCAGACGCCCCTGCCCTTTAAGGTCGGCGGCAACATGCCCGGCCGTTCGCTCGGCGAACGGCTGGCGATCGACCCGAACAAGAACAGCATTCTGTTCTTCGGCGCGCGCAGCGGCAACGGGCTGTGGAAGAGCACCGATTACGGCGCGACGTGGACGAAAGTCACCAGTTTCCCGAATCCGGGGACCTATGTGCAGGATCCTTCCAACTCCTATCAGGGCGACATCGTCGGCATCGCCTGGATTACGTTCGACCCGAGAACCGGAACGCCCGGCAATCCGACGCAAACGATCTACGTCGGCGTCGCCGATACGGGAACGAGCATTTACCGCAGTCGCGACGGAGGACAGACGTGGGAAGCGGTTCCCGGTCAGCCGACGGGCTTTTTGCCGCACCACGGCGTGCTGTCCTCGAACGGGTATCTCTATATCACGTACAGCAACGGCGTCGGACCGTACGACGGGTCCAAGGGCGACGTGTGGAAATTCAACACGGCGACCGGCGAATGGACGAACATCAGCCCCGTTCCGAGTTCCAGCAGCGACAACTACTACGGTTACGGCGGTCTGGCCGTCGACGCCCAGAACCCGAACACAATCATGGTGGCCAGCCTGAACTCGTGGTGGCCGGACGCCATCATTTTCCGCAGCACCGACGGCGGCGCGACGTGGACGCGCATCTGGGACTGGGCGGGCTACCCGACGCGGACGTTCCGCTATACGCAGGACATCTCCGCGGCGCCGTGGCTCGACTTTGAAGCCAACCCGCAGCCGCCGGAAATCACGCCGAAGCTCGGCTGGATGATCGGGGATCTCGAAATCGACCCGTTCAACCCGGACCGGATGATGTACGTGACCGGCGCGACGATCTACGGCGCCAACAACCTGACCGACTGGGACCGCGGCGGCAAAATCAACATCACCGTCATGGCGAAAGGCATCGAAGAAACATCCGTCGTCGACCTGGTCAGCCCGCCGTCGGGGGCTCCCCTGCTCAGTGCGATGTACGACGTTTCCGGCTTCCGGCATACCGACCTGACGAAACCGCCCGCCAAAATTTTCGCGGGCCCCAACAGCACGCTCAGCATCGATTTCGCCGAAAATAATCCGAATTTCGTCATGCGGGTGGGACAGGCGGATTACAACGCCAATCCGAACGCCAAATCGATCGCGCTGTCTTACGACAACGGGGAAAACTGGTACAATCCTCCTTCCGAACCGCCGGGCACCCGGGGCGGCGGCATGGTCGCGGTATCCGCCGACGGCAGTTCGATTGTCTGGAGTACGCCGGACGTAGGTGTCTACTATTCAAAAAACGGCGGCAACTCCTGGACGGCGAGCACCGGCGTGCCGACCGGGGCGAAAGTCCGCTCCGACCGCGTCAACAAAAACAAATTTTATGCTTTCGCGAACGGCCGGTTTTACGTCAGCACCGACGGCGGCGCGACATTCGTGCAGACGCCGGCCACCGGGTTGCCGACGTCGGGAGTCGCGAACTTCAAGGCCGTTCCGGGCATTGAAGGCGACATCTGGTTCGCCGGAGGAACGGAAGGCGGAGTCTACGGGCTATGGCATTCCACGGATTCTGGCCAGACGTTCGTCAAATTGTCCAACGTTCAGGAAGCCGACGTCGTAGGCTTCGGCAAGTCGGCGCCCGGCAAGACGTATCCCGCGATCTACGTCGCCGCCCAAATCGACAACGTGCGCGGCATTTACCGTTCGGACGACGGCGGAGCTTCCTGGGTGCGCATTAATGACGACCAGCATCAATGGGGCGTGACCAACACGGCGATCACCGGCGATCCGCGGATTTACGGACGCGTTTATGTGGCGACGAACGGTCGGGGCATCCTGTACGGCGATCCGGCCGGCACGCCGACGCCGACACCAACGCCGACGTCTACACCGACGGCAACGTCAACGCCGACACCAACGCCGACGCCCACACCGACCGTGACACTGACGCCGACACCGACACCGACGTCAACGCCGACGCCTAGCGCAAGCGGCACCCTGCGCGTCGAGTATCGCGTGGGCGACACGAGCGCCACCGACAACCAGATGAAACCGCAGCTGCGCATCGTCAACACCGGCTCGCAAGCCGTGCCGCTGACCGAGCTGAAGGTGCGCTACTGGTACACGAAGAACTCGACGCAGGCCGAACAGTACTTCTGCGACTGGGCGCAAATCGGCTGCTCGAACATCCGGGCGCAGTTCGTGTCGCTGTCGCAGCCGGTCAGCGGGGCGGACAGCTACATCGAGCTGAGCTTTACGGGCGGAAGCATTCCGGCGGGAGGCAACACGGGCGAGATTCAGAACCGGATTCACTTCACGAACTGGATGAACTACAACGAAACGGACGACTGGTCGTACAACGGGGCGCAGATGACGTGGGGGCCGTCGACGCGGATTACGCTTTATCGCAACGGCGTGCTGGTGTGGGGCACGGAGCCGGGCGGCGGATCGTCGCCGCCGACGCCGACGGTGACACCGACACCTACACCGACATCGACGCCGACACCTACGCCTACGCCGAGTGCGGCGCCCACACCGACGCCGTCGGCCGGCGGCAGCCTAGTCGTGCAGTATCGCGCGGCGGACACGAACGCGGGCGACAACCAGCTGAAGCCGCATTTTCGGATTGTGAACCGCGGGACGACGAGCGTGCCGCTGTCGGAGCTTTCGATCCGGTACTGGTACACGGTGGACGGGGACAAGCCGCAGGTGTTCAACTGCGACTGGGCGCAGGTGGGTTGTTCGAACTTGCGGGGCAGCTTCGTGAAGCTTTCGACGGGCCGGACGGGGGCGGACTACTACATCGAGATCACGTTTACGTCGGGCGCGGGCAGTCTGGCGCCTGGGGCGAGCAGCGGAGACATTCAGGTGCGGATCAACAAGAACGACTGGACGAACTACAACGAGGCGAACGACTACTCGTATGACCCGACGAAGACGAGTTTTGCGGATTGGAACCGGGTGACGCTGTATCGGAATGGTCAGCTCGTCTGGGGCGTTGAACCATAATAACGGCAAGCACAACTCGGCCAGGTCGTTTCTCCAAAGCCCTTCTTTCGGAAGTATCGAAAGAAGGGCTTTCCTTCTAAACTTTTTCGGGGTGACATCTAAAGTTTATCCCGTACTCGAAGGATCGAGAGAAACGATAGAATAGGCAATAAGTTACTGTAAATCTTGTATGAACAGAAAGGAGATGATTACAAAAGGACGGATTCATCGTTTTTTTTCGAAAAGGTCGGCAGTAGGTCTGTTTGAGACGGGATCACACATGCATCAAATTGCAGAGAGGAGGAAAATGATAATGCGAAACTGGCTCCAATGGGGCATGGTTGCGGCTTTGCTCGTTTTTACGGTATCGGTCGTCCCCCCGAAAGAAGCCGATGCAGGGCTAGCCAAGACAAAATTCTTGGGGAATGTCATCAACAATAGCATCCCTTCTGATTTTGCTGTTTACTGGAATCAGGTTACCCCTGAAAACGCTACCAAGTGGGGTTCGGTCGAATCCAGCCGCGACAACATGAACTGGTCGACGGCCGATATGATTTACAACTACGCTCGCAGTAACGGTTTTCCGTTCAAATTCCACACACTGGTCTGGGGGAGTCAGGAGCCCGGCTGGATCAGCGGGCTTTCGGCTGCAGAACAACAGGCCGAAGTGATCGAATGGATCCAAGCGGCCGGTCAGCGTTATCCCGACGCAGACTTCGTCGACGTCGTCAACGAACCGCTGCACGCCAAACCTTCCTACCGCAATGCCATCGGCGGAGACGGCTCGACAGGTTGGGACTGGGTCATCTGGTCGTTCGAACAGGCGCGCCGCGCATTCCCCAATTCCAAATTGCTGATTAACGAGTACGGCGTCGAGAACGACCCGAATGCGGCGAGCCAATATGTCCAAATCATCAATCTGTTAAAAAGCCGCGGCTTGATCGACGGCATCGGCATTCAAGGTCATTATTTCAATCTTGACACGGTTTCAGTCAGTACGCTGCGAACCACGCTCGGTATGCTTGCTGAAACAGGTTTGCCTATTTATGTGTCAGAACTGGATATTTCGGGTGATGACGCCACGCAATTGGCTAGATATCAAGAAAAGTTCCCAATTCTATGGGAACATCCTTCTGTCCAAGGGATTACGCTGTGGGGCTATATTGAAGGTCAAACCTGGAGATCCGGCACGCATTTGATTACGGCTTCGGGCGTGGAACGACCTGCGTTGCAATGGTTGCGGACGTATTTGGCAGGAGCCGGATCCTCGCCGACACCAACGCCGACGCCCACACCGACCGTGACACCAACGGTGACGCCGACACCGACGCCTAGCGCGAACGGCACCCTGCGCGTCGAGTATCGCGTGGGCGACTCTAGCGCCACCGACAACCAGATGAAACCGCAGCTGCGCATCGTCAACACCGGCTCCCAAGCCGTGCCTCTGACCGAGCTGAAGGTGCGCTACTGGTACACGAAGAACTCGACGCAGGCCGAACAGTACTTCTGCGACTGGGCGCAGATCGGCTGCTCGAACATCCGGGCGCAGTTCGTGTCGCTGTCGCAGCCGGTCAGCGGGGCGGACAGCTACATCGAGCTGAGCTTCACGGGCGGAAGCATTCCGGCGGGAGGCAACACGGGCGAGATACAGAACCGGATTCACTTCACGAACTGGATGAACTACAACGAAACGGACGACTGGTCGTACAACGGGGCGCAGACGACGTGGGGGCCGTCGACGCGGATTACGCTGTATCGCAACGGCGTGCTGGTATGGGGCACGGAGCCGGGCGGATCGTCGACGCCGACACCGACACCGACGCCGACCCCTACGCCTACGCCGAGCGCGGCGCCCACACCGGCGCCGTCGGCCGGCGGCAGCCTGGTCGTGCAGTATCGCGCGGCGGACACGAACGCGACGGACAACCAGCTGAAGCCGCATTTTCGGATTGTGAACCGCGGGACGACGAGCGTGCCGCTGTCGGAGCTAACGATTCGGTACTGGTACACGGTAGACGGAGACAAGCCGCAGGTGTTCAACTGCGACTGGGCGCAGGTGGGCTGCTCAAACGTGCGGGGCAGCTTCGTGAAGCTTTCGACGGGCCGGACGGGGGCGGACTACTATATTGAGATCACGTTCACGTCAGGCGCGGGGAGCCTGGCGCCTGGGGCGAACAGCGGAGACATTCAGGCGCGGATCAACAAGAACGACTGGACGAACTACAACGAGGCGAACGACTACTCGTATGATCCGACGAAGACGAGTTTTGCGGATTGGAACCGGGTGACGCTGTATCGGAACGGTCAGCTCATCTGGGGCGTCGAACCCTGACCGGTCCTGAACCCGCTTTGAACCGGAACAAAAAAACGGAGGGAGACCGCCCTCGGGCGGCTTCCCTCCGTTTTCGTCATTATCGCTCTACTGCGTGGACCGCCGTTCGAAACGGTCAAGAAAATCATATAGCGCAGCGACGATCTCCCCCACATATCGCCGAGCGCCATCCAGCATTTGTTCTTTCGTTTGAACGAACGGCCCCGGCGTCATCTCATGCGCGCAATGTTCCATGATCAGACGAATGTTTTCTTCCTGCATCTCCAGATGAAACTGAAAGCCTACCACCGTATCGCCGTACATGAACGCCTGATTCAGGCACGCCGCGCTCGATGCCAATCGAGTCGCCCCGTCCGGAAGCTCGAACGTCTCGCCGTGCCAATGGTATACCGCCATCTCGTCGGGAAACGCACGAAACAGCGGCAGCGCGCGGCTTTCTGGCGTCCACCGAATCGGAAACCAGCCGATTTCCCTCCAGTCGTTCAGGTACACGTGTGCACCCAACACATCGGCGATTAGCTGGGCGCCGAGACAGACGCCGATCACCGTTTTCCCGGCTCGGATCGCCTGTTCGATCGCCCGCTTTTCTCCGACCAGCCAGGGAAAATCTTTTTCGTCGTGCACGCTCATCGGCCCACCCATGACGACAAGCCAGTCCCACGCTTCCGGGGGCGGCAACCGCTCGCCGGCAAAAAATCGAGTGATGCCGGACGCATGCCCCCTCTCTTCGGCCCATCGAACGAACGCGCCGGGATTTTCAAACGGAACGTGTTGAGCGAACTGAATGCGCATGGTCTCGGTCTCACCCTTCTCCGTTACAATCCATCTGAAGAAACTACTTCTATTGTCTCGATTTTTTGTCCGCCCGTCAAAAGAAAGAAGCCGGACGGTCGAACGGGGCCGCCCGGCTAATCATTCTATGATTCTTTTTTCTTTAATAGATAAAAACTTCCTTTCCTATTGATTCTTGATAGCGTTGATGCCTGTACCTGCGGATCTGTTCAGCCCATTCATTCGAATCACCAGAAGGCGGCCGCAGCTGTCCGCGCTTGACCAATTCATCATAAAGACGGCTGATACTCATCATTTTTCGATATTCGGACGGCATGATCTCGTTCCAATATTGCTCCTCACTTACACCCATGGCTTCTAATACTTGCCGATGAAATCGTCGTATATCAGAATCAGGGGGCAAACTTTCGAGAAACGCTTTCGCTTTCTGAACTTCTTTCATTGCCTCGTCAAGAGAAACACCGACGTTTTCTTTCATTGCCTGCTGATAAAGCAGCTCTTCTGTAATCCACTCCTCCAGCAACATCTCATCCGTCGGCGGTGTTTCGCTTTTCAGCTCCGCTTCACTCTGTCGGAACGCTTTGTATCGTTCAAATTGGCGGGTTGTTAATACAGCATCCCTGACGCGCACCTTAATTTTGTCGGGCATTGAATCTGTTTTCACAAGCTTTAAATTTAACTTTTTAAATACGTCGATCTTTTCTGAATATGCTGATACAGGAACGAAAGACCACGTCACAGACGCGAAAATACAAACTCCAAATAACCCGGTCAAACTCAACAAAATAACTTTACGAGTCGATTTCATATAAATTCCCCCTTAATCCCCAACATACAGCCGCACCTTTCACCATTCAATATACCCGATTTTTTCTTGTTCACAAGTACTATCTTTGCATATTACCTTCCTCATCCCTATTGACATCCAATCGATTTTCCTGTATTCTTTCTCATATCCATCTAATTTCAATGTGTTTCAAGGGTGTCATCATCGTGAATGGCTCTTTTTCTTTCCTCTTCGTGGACAATCATCCGGCATGCCGACCGGTTTTGCATTCCTTATTGGAATCAGAATTCGGCACCTTTTACGCGCATATCTTGACAAGCACCCGAGAAGCGTTGAAAGAAAGCGAACTGGGAACATTCGACACTGCCGTTATCCGCCCACAAACTGACAGCGACTCAGAGGAAACGGATTTCGAATTGATTTCACGTCTTCGTCGATCATGTGTTAAAACCATTATCATTACTTCTACATGTTCTGAAACCTGGATCGAAGACGTATTGTGTTTTGATCCCGATGCACTGTTCGAACCGGATGCCGACGAGAACCCCACCGTTATTATTGAAGCCATTCGGAATGTATTAGCGGGTCAACGTTTCATTTTTGGAGCGAGAATTGCGAAATTGCTTCTCCAAATCGGTTATTCATGGAAAAAAGATAAAATCAATCGTCTCATCACAGGCCACGAGCGAAAGATTCTTCAGCTCGTTTATGACGTCCTTTCCTATTCCCATATTGCTCGAGAACTGCATTATACAGAACAAACTGTCCGTAACGCCGTTCATCGTATCTTACGAAAAACCGGCTGCTCCTCCGGCCGCGAAGCGGCGGAATGGGCAAAACGCCGAGGATTACTCGATTAAATGCTAGACACCTTTCAAGCAATTCGTACACAAATATCATTTATCATTTTTGAGAGGCACGGGGCCGGGCGCTGACCGGACCGATCCGCAGACCGCGCTCCCCCTATACACACCGGCTGTATCCACACGAGACGCAAGTCTTGCACCCTTCCGCGCTGACGAGCGTCGCCGATCCGCACGACGGGCACAAATCCGGCGCGGTGTCAGGCGTCGCGGCAGTCGTCGGCCGTTCGGCCGGTTTCATACCGCCGTCGCACCCGGTGCCCCCGGCGGACTCGGTCCTGCCGGCTGCAAAGTTGCCGCCGGAATCGCACGCACCGCCTTCCAAGTGCATCTCCAGCGCCTTGGCGACCGCATCCGCAATGGATTCGACGCGCCCCGGACCGAATCCGACCGCGCCGGAGCCGCCGATGCCTTTCAGATGTTTGATCAGAAGTCGCGCCTTGTTGCCGTGGTCGCCGTATCGCAAAAACAGCGAGCAGACGCGGCCGAGCGCCTCGGACATCGCGAACACGTCCGACCCCGCCTTGCCGACGTTCAGGAAAATCTCGATCGGCGAGCCCGTCTCGTCGTTGTTGATCGTGATGTAGGCCGCGCCGAGCGGCGTGTTCAGCTTGTAGGTCGCGCCGCGCAACACTTGCGGACGCCGCCGGTACTGCCGGTCAAGCACGTCGGTCGCGGCCGCGCTGCCGTCCGCCGGACCGGCGGTCTGGCCCGAAGCGATGGCGCCCGCGCCTCGGGACGCGGCACCGGTTTCGCCTGCGCCGACGTCCGCCGCGTCAGCCTTCGTGTCGGTGTTATCGCCGACGCTTTTCGCCTTGTCCGCCGTATGCAGCACCTGCTGATCGCGGCTGCCGTCGCGGTAAATCGTCACGCCCTTGCAGCCGAGTTCGAACGCCAGTTCGTAGAGTTTTTTCGTCTCTTCAATCGTGAAATCCGCGGGACAATTGGCCGTTTTCGAGATCGAGCTGTCGACCCAACGCTGGATGGCCGCCTGGACGCGGATATGGTCTTCGGCCGTCAGATCCATCGCCGTCACGAAATAATCGGGCAGCGGCTCGCCGGGATGCCGGTCCATCCATTCCTGCGCAATCGGCACGACCTGCCGGTCGAACCCGAGGCGGCTCTGGCGATAATATTCAAAAGCGAAATACGGCTCGATGCCGGTCGACGTGCCGACCATCGTGCCCGTGCTTCCCGTCGGCGCCTGGGTGAGCAGCGTGACGTTGCGGATGCCTTTGCGGCGGACGGCCTCGCCGACTTCGGGATAAACGGCGACCATGTTGCGCATGAAGCCGCTTTGCAGAAACTTCTTGGCGTCGAACCGCGGAAACGGCCCCTTTTCCTCCGCCAAGTCGGCGGACGCCAGATATGCTTCCCTCGCGATGAATCCGTACAGCTTGTCCAGAAATTGCAGCGACTCCGGACCGCCGTACCGGATGCCGAGGCGGATGAGCAGTTCCGCCAGCCCCATCGTGCCGAGGCCGACGCGCCGTTCGCTTTTCTGGTTCGCCTCGTTTTCCGGAAAATGATACGGCGTCTTGTCGATGACGTTGTCGAGAAAACGCACCGCATAACGAACGACGCGCGCCAGTTCGTCCCAGGCGACGTCGTTGCGCTCGGCGTCGTAAAACTTCGCCAGGTTGATCGCCGACAGGTTGCAGACACCCCAAGCTGGAAGCCCTTGCTCTCCACAGGGGTTAGTACATATAATTGGATTAAAATACCAACTATTCGACATCTGATTGTAATATTCCATGAACACGACGCCCGGCTCGGCTGATTTCCAGGCGGATTCGATGATGAGGTGCCACAGCTCGCGCGCTTTGACCGTGCGGTACACTTTCACCGGCTTGCCGAGCCGCTTCCACTTTTCCAGATCGCCGTCCCACAGCCGGTCGTAGTCGGGATCGCGCGTTTCGGGAAAGACAAGCTCCCAGTCGGTATCTTCCTTGACCGCCTTCATAAACGCGTTGCTGACGCAGACCGACAGGTTGGCGTTCGTCACCTGCCCCATCTGGGTTTTGACCGTGATAAAGTCGGGCAGGTCGGGATGCCAGTCGTTCAGCATGAGCATCAGCGCGCCGCGCCGACTGCCGCCCTGTTCGATCAGTCCGGTCGCGTAGCTGAACAGTCCGCCCCACGACACCGCACCGCTCGACGTGCCGCTGACGCCGGCCACGATCGCCCGCCGCGGCCGGAGCGTGGACAGGTTGATGCCGACGCCGCCGCCGCGCGCCATAATTTCCGTCATTTGCGCTAGCGTGTGCATGATGCCGCCGCGGCTGTCGTGCGGAGACGGCAACACGTAACAGTTGAACAGCGTCAGCTCGTCGCTGGCACCCGCCCCGGCCGCGATCCGGCCGCCGGGGACGAGTTTCCAGTCGTCGAGCAGGTACCGGAATTTTTCCGTCCACTCCCGCCGTTTCTCCGGCGTCGCTTCGACCGACGCGATCGCCGACGCCAGACGGTCCCACATTTGCTCCGGCGCCGTCTCGCGGACGAGCGTCAGCCGGTCGATCGTCGTTTCCACCGCGTCGCCGCTGCGCAGCCGAACGACGACGCGGACGCCGTCGCGTTCGACGACTTCGCCGACTTCTTTCGTCGGAAACTTCGGGTCGTCCTTCATCAACACCAGCACCGTGTCGCCGACGCGCGTCTTTTCTGGGTCGGGTTCTTTCAGCGCGTAGCGGTCGAGAAAAATTTTTTCGCTCAGCCCTTCCAGCCGGGCGGTCGTTTTTGCTTTCAACGGCGCAACCTCCTTTTCCGCCTGCCGGACGATTGCCGAACGCCAGATATAGTATCTTCCACGATTATACACTACGATATATGGACCCGCCAGTGATGTCCCGGTCCTTTCGCTCTTGAGGCCGCCTCGCCCGGCGGTGCTTTTCGTTTTTTGTGCTATAATACGGGAAAAATCATGCGGGAGGCGCCCATCCATGCATATGATTTACGGCAATCGCGTCGTCCGTCGCGAGGACGTCCGCATTTCGCCGCTGGACCGCGGATACTATTTCGGCGACGGCGTTTATGAAGTTATTCGCGTCTATGCGGGCCGCCTGTTCGAGGCGGACGCGCATTTTCGCCGTCTTGCCCGAAGCGCGGAAGGCATCGGCCTCAAGCCGCCGATTGCGACGAACGAGCTGCGCGGGCTGATCGACCGGCTTCTTGCGCTCGACGGCGTGACCGACGGCACGGTCTACCTGCAGATGACGCGCGGCGTCGCGCCGAGGACACATGCTTTTCCGTCCGCCGCCGAACCGGTCGTCGTCGGCTGGGCGGATCCGTACGAGCGGCCGGTCGCCGCCATGGAGCAGGGTGTACGCGTCGTCACCGTCGCGGACATCCGCTGGCTGCGGTGCGACCTGAAAACGCTCAATCTGTTGCCGAACGTGCTCGCCCGCCAACAGGCGGTCGAACGCGGCGCGGCGGAGGCGGTGCTGCACCGCGACGGCGTCGTGACGGAAGCGAGCGCCGCCAACGTTATGATCGTGAAGAACGGCATCATCCGGACGCATCCGGCCGACCACCGCATTCTGCGCGGCGTCACGCGCGACGTCGTCCTGCGCCTTGCCTGCGAGCTCGGCATCGCCGTCGAGGAAACGCCGTTTACCGTGGACGAGCTGTACGCCGCCGACGAGGCGTTTCTGACGGGAACGACGGTCGAAATCATGCCGATCGTCGAAGCCGACGGCCGGCCGATCGGCGACGGTCGGCCCGGTCCGGTCGTCCGGCGGCTTCAGCGGGCGTTCGCCGAACTGTTGCCCGAAACATGACGTTCGGCGCCATAGGTCGGCGGATCGACCGCCGGCGAAGTCGATCGACCGTCCGACCGCCGACCGTCCGACCGCAGGCCGCTGGCGCCGCCGACCGCCCTGCTTCATCAAGCACGAACGGCAAAACGGCTCCGGTTCGGCTCACCGCCGCAAATTCCACTCGTCCGCACCGTATTTTTCCCGGACGAGCCCGTCGGCCAGCCTTCGTTCTTCCTCCGTCAGCTCCCCCGGCACGAGTACCGCGCCCATTGCGGCGGCGAACGCCTCGGTAAACACTTGTTCCGCTTCCTCGACGTCGATCGCCGGTCGGCCGCGCGCGACGAGCAGTTCGTTGACCGACGCCGCCTTTCGGGCAAACGCGGCCGCCGCCACCGCCCGCGCCTGCTCGCTCGGATAGCGCAACACCGCAAACAGCTTGTCCGCGTCGAGCTCCAGCGGAACCGACCCGTGCTGCAGCACCGCTCCCCGCGACCGCATCTGGGCGCTGCCGGCGATTTTGCGCCCGTCGACGACGAGTTCGTACCACGACGGCGAATCGAAACAAGCGGCCGTGCCGGGGGCAGGCGCCCGGCCGGCCCGCCCGATGCCGTCCGTCCACGCGACCATGTCCGCTTCCAGCCCGAGCCTGCGAAACCCTTCCAACAGCCAAACGCTCAGCTCGCGATACGATTCGGTGACACTGCGCGGCACGTCGCGTTCGGACACGACGAGGCTGTACGTCAGCTCTCGGTCGTGCAGCACCGCGCGGCCGCCCGTCGGTCTCCGCACAAACCCGATACCGCGCTCCTGCAGTCGGTCGAAATCGATCTCCCGCTCCGCCCTCTGGAAACAGCCGATGGACAACGTCGGCGGATTCCAGCCGTAAAACCGAATGGTCGGCATCCCTCCGCCTTTGCCGTACGCGATCAAAATCGCCTCGTCGATCGCCATGTTTTCCGCCGGCGAACGGTTACCCGTCCGCAACAGCCGCCATTGCCGCATCTACCGGTCTCCTTTCCCTTTCGGCCGATCGCCGATATCCGCTTAACCGCGTTTGTCGCTCATCTTAACGAATCGGGCGAGCTTCTGCAAGAAAAACACACCGCCGCCCACGCGCCGTCCGCCCGGCAAAAGCAAAAACACCTCGGCGTTTGAGAACATCAGCCGCGGGCCATACTGAAAATAGAAAAACAGACAAGCCGGGAGGGGGAGAAAAGCTTTGGAAAGACAAGCAGAAGCGGGCGTCCCGGCGCGCCATCTTCCGTCAGCAAACGCGTCGGCCCAAGATGTTTCGGCGTACGAACCGCCGATCCTGATCGACCGAAGGTGGCGGGAATCTTTTGAATCCCGTGCGGAGCGAAACGGCCCCTGGGACGACTGGACGATGTTCCGCCTGGCGGTCGAGGCGGAAACGGCGTCGCTTGTGCCCTCGTTCGACACGATGCTGTGCTTGTCCCGGCTGTCCGGCTTTTCGCCGATGCCGCACCAGATCGAGACGGCGCGGAAAGTGCTGTTCGAGATGCGCGGCCGCGCCGTGCTGGCGGATGAAGTCGGCCTCGGCAAAACGATCGAAGCCGGACTCGTGTTGAAAGAATACTTGATCCGCGGACTCGTCCGTAAGGCGCTCATCCTCGTCCCCGCTTCGCTCGTGCTGCAATGGGTGCGCGAACTGAACCAAAAGTTCGACATCCCCGCCGTCGCCCACAAAAAAGAATACATGTGGACGGGCTGCGACATTCTCGTCGCGTCGCTGGACACGGCCAAACGCGCGCCGCATCGCGACATCGTGCTCGGCATCGACTACGACATGCTGATCGTCGACGAGGCGCACAAACTGAAAAACGACAGATCCGCCAACTACAGGTTCGTCAACCGGATCCGGAAAAAATATTGCCTGCTGCTCACCGCCACGCCGGTGCAAAACGATCTGTCCGAACTGTATAACCTGATTACCGTCGTGAAGCCCGGTCAGCTCGGCGCCCAGGACCGTTTTCGAGAAACATTCATGCTGGACCGGCGCGTCCCGAAAAACGAAGAGCGTCTGCGCGGGGAGATCGCCAAAGTGATGATCCGCAACCGCCGCGGCGACGGCGACATCGAATTCACCCGCCGCATCGTCCGCAACGTCCGACTGGAGCTGTCCGTCGATGAGCGTCGGTTGTACGACGGCGTCACCGATTTCGTCCGGAACCGCTACCGGGAAGCCAAATCGTCCGGCAGCTCAGGCAGCATGCTGCCGCTGCTCGTCCTGCAGCGGGAAGTGTGCTCCAGCCGCGACGCCGTTTTTTTGACGCTCGTCCGCATGTTCGCCAAAACGCCGCAGGACTCTCCGGTCCGACAGGACATTCTGTCGCTGGTCGAACTCATCCGTCTTGTACAAGCCAACACCAAAGCGGAGAAGACGGCGGAACTGCTGCGCGAATGCGGCGACAAGGCCGTCGTGTTCACCGAATACCGCGCGACGCAGGAATATTTGCTCCAGTTTTTGAAAGAACGCGGCATCGCCGCCGTTCCGTACCGCGGCGGCATGAATCGCGGCAAAAAGGATTGGATGACCGATCTGTTCCGCAACCGCGCGCAAGTGATGGTCGCCACGGAAGCGGGAGGAGAAGGGATTAATCTTCAATTTTGCAATCACATCATCAACTTCGATCTCCCATGGAACCCCATGCGCGTCGAACAGCGCATCGGCCGCGTCCACCGCGTCGGTCAGACGCGCGACGTCTACATTTTTAACTTGACGACGGCCGGTACGATCGAGGAACATATTTTGACGCTGCTGCATGAAAAAATCAATCTGTTCGAGCGGGTCATCGGCGGGCTCGACGCGATTCTCGAGCGGCTGGAAAGCAAGACGCCGTGGGAAGCGAATCTGTTTCGCCTGGCGATGGAAGCGGAGTCGGACGACGAACTGCGCGCCGGCCTTGATCGTCTCGGCAAAGCGTTTCGCGACGCCGAACGTCTGGTCAAATCCGAACGGGCCTTGTCGACCGGTGGCGTCCGGCTTGCCGCCCGATCGGGGGAAAACCAATCGTGAACGCGGAACAAGTGCGGTCGTTCGTGATGCGATATCTTGAAGCGTCCGGTTGTCGTATCCTCGACGAAAGTCCGGCGCACGCGACCGTCAAACTGTCGCCGGAAGCCGACAAGGCGTTGACCAACCGGCCCTATTATTGGGGATTCGTCGAGCGCACCGGTGCGGAACCGGAAACGGTGACGATGATGTTCGTGTTCGACCCCGATCGGGCGCCGCCTCCGCCGCTTCCGGGCCCCGGCGCTCCGCGCATGCCGCGCGAAACCGTCGCGTTCGGAAGCCGCATGCTGTCGCGGCTGTTCGACGTCGTTCGACAATGCGGCCGCTTCGTTCAGCTGTACGAAGAAATTCCCGCTCGTCGCGAGACCCGCGTCCGTCGCGACGGTCCGCAGCCGCTCGGCACGGTGGCCGTCGTCAACTATAAAATCGAATACGTATGCGACATGAAACGCAATGAACTCGTCTCGCTCGCGATCGACTTAAACAGCGGCCGCATCTTGGAAAACGCGATGGCACGGCTCGCCGGCCGCCGCTGGACGCCGAAACTTCCGCCCGACGCCTACGTCGCCGCCCCGCGCCTGTCGCTCGCGCGCGCCCTCGACGAACTGGAAATGTGGCTCGAAACGCGCCTCAAGCAATCCGACTGCCGGTGGGCTGCCGAAGCGTATGCCCGTTGGCTGGACGAAACGGCGCGCGTCGACGCTTATTACGCCGAGCTGGCGGACGACGCGGTAAACCGCAAGCGCGGCGAAGAACAACAAACGCCGGAGGACGATGCCTCCGAACAGTACGAACGCCGGAAAGCGGAAATCGACCGCCAATACAAACCGCGCATCGACGTCCGGGCCGTCAACGCTGGTCTGTTTCATCCGGCCGGCGATTTCGGAACCGGGAGGTCGGAAAGGGGAGAATCATGAAGCGAAACGCGTTTTGTCTGGCGTCGACCCTCGTTTTGGCCGTAATGGCAAGCTGGACGTCCGCGTCGGCCGTCGAACCCCCGAAAACGACCGCCGGGCAAAGGCCTGCGGGCGAAGCGCGGGACTCGTGGATCGCCGCGCAGATGGAGCGGATCGCCGCCGCAGAAGGATTCGCCGACTGGCTTGGCGCGCACTTGGAAATATTCCCGCTCGGCCCGGGAACGCATGGCTGGCTCGTGTTGCTGTCCCGCGACAACCGTCGGGTAGGTTTTCTGACCGTCTACGACGACGGCCGCGGCGGCTGGACGATCGGCGAGTACGGCCACGGCGAACCGCCGGCGTAAGGGCGTCTTCGAACGAGCGGGACGCGTCCGAGAAAAAATTCCGCCCGGCGGCGGAGCATTTTCGCTCATCGCCCCGGGCGACGGCGCAACCACATCGATAGACCGAGCGGCACAAGGCCGAACCAACGTACGCTCCACGGCGGCTGCATCCGCCGCCGCTGCCGGCGCCTTTCCCGCCGAATGTCGCGCGGTGTATCAAGATAAAGCACAAATTGCTCGGTTATCCATTTCAGCCATTCCGACGGCTTCAACCGCCATCCCTCCGGCCGAAAAACTTCTACGTTTCCAGTTTTCCCGGCCGGAACAGCCTTCATTCGTAAGAAACTCATATTCTTTCCGGTGCCTCGACGCCGAGCAGCCCGAGCCCCGTCCTCAGCGCCAACTGAACGGATTTCACAAGCGCAAGCCGGGCAGTCCTCACGTCCGCCTCCGCGACGAGAATCGGGCAGTCATGATAAAAACGGTTGAAACTTTGCGCCAAGTCGATCAAGTGCCGGGCGAGAATCGAAGGTTCCAGCTTTTCCTGCGCCTGCAAAATGCGTTCCGGCAAAAGCGCCAGGTCCCGCAATGTCGCCCGTTCAGCGGGATGCACGAGCAGCGCGGCGACGGATTCGTCCGGCGCGTCCGGCCCTTCGATCGATTCGCCGCCGTTTGCCTTGCGAAGCACGCTGCAGGCGCGCGCGTGCGCGTACTGGACGTACGGTCCGGTCTCCCCTTCGAAATTGAGCGCTTCTTCCCACGAAAACACGACGTCCTTGATGCGCGCTGAACTCAGATCGCTGAACACCACGGCGCCGACGCCGACCTGCCGCGCGACTTCCTCTTTGTTTTCCAGATCCGGATTTTTCTCACGAATGATGTCGAGCGTTTTTTCGATCGCCTTTTGCAACAATTCTTCCAGTAAGACGACGTTCCCTTTGCGCGTCGACAGTTTCGCGCCTTCGAGACTGACGCGACCGAACGGCACGTGGACGAGGTCTTTGGCCCATGCGTAGCCCATCCGCTCGACGATTTTGAACCATTGCGCGAAATGCAAGCTTTGTTCTGCCCCGGTAACGTAGAGGCATTTATGGAAATCGTATGTCTTTTTTCGGTAAAAAGCGGCGGCCAGGTCGCGCGTATGATACAGCGTCGAGCCGTCCTTTTTCAGAATGAGCACCGGCGGCATGCCGTCTTCGTCGAGGCGGACGATCAGGGCGCCGTCGTCTTCCTCCAGCAGCCCCTTCTCGCGCAGTTCGTCGATCACCGGCGCGATCTTGTCGTTGTAGAAACTTTCGCCGGCGATCGAGTCGAAACGGATGCCGAGCAAGTTATAAATTTTTTCAAATTCTCGATAGCTGATGTCCACGAACCAGCGCCACAGCCGGACGCATTCCTCGTCGCCGCGCTCAAGACGCGCGAAATAGGCGCGCGCCTCATCCTCCAGCTCGGGCTGCCGCTCGGCCTCCTCGTGAAAGCGGACGTACAGCCGTAAAAGCTCGGCGACGCCTTCCTCCTCTACCCGCTTCGCGTCGCCCCACCGCATGTAGGCGGCGATTTGCTTGCCGAACTGGGTGCCCCAGTCGCCGAGATGGTTGACGCCGACGCAGCGAAAGCCGAGAAAAGCGTGAATCCGGTACAGTGCGTTGCCGATGACCGTCGACCGCAGATGACCGACGTGGAACGGCTTGGCGATGTTCGGCGACGAATAGTCGATGACGACGGTGCGGCCTTCGCCGATCGGCCGGGCGCCGTAACGTTCGCGCTCGGTCAGGACGGCGCGCAGCACGTCGGCCGCAAAACGCGCGGCGTCCCAACGAAAATTAAGGTATCCGCCGACGGCTTCCACGGAAGCGGCGATCGGCAGGTCGTTTTTCCGCCACCGCTCGGCAAGCGTCGATGCGATCGCCTGGGGAGGCTTGCGCAACGTTTTGCTCAGTTTGAAACACGGCAGCGAGAGATCGCCGAGATCGGGGTTCGGCGGGTATTCGAACAGTTCCGCAACTGCGGCGGCGTCTACCCCTTCGAGCTGCGCGGCGACCCACGCGGCCGCCGAGGTTTTGTAGCGATCCAGCACGGGACAACCGGCTCCTTTCCTGAAAGCCCATTATAGCCGGTCCGGCGGGCGAATGCAAATTTCCGGGCGATCCGTGGTCGTCGCTTCAGCCAATCCAACCTGCTCCAAACACCTCATCTGGCCCCGGCTCGCCGAGATCTTCCGCCATCTGCCTGAGAGCCTCGTAAACCGATACATGCAGACGGCCGGGGTTATCGGTTTCGACATCAAACGCCTCCGGTTTTTGCAAGATCCGCGCGATCCAACCCGTCACCCGAGGAGCCGCGATGGAGGTTCCGCTGTATCGCTCGTAACCGCCGTCCGTCGATGTAGAGAGAATATCGACGCCCCGGGCGGCAAAGTCGATTTTTCCTTTCGGCGCTCCGCGGTACGGCTTTTTGTCGGCGTCGACGGCGGTCACCGAGATGACTTCTTCATAGGAAGCGGGATAGCCGGGCGCTCCGCCGAACGTGTTTTCCGCCGCCGCGACAAGCACGATGCCGGCGTCGTAGGCCCGGCGGATCGCGGCGTGCAGCCGGTCGTCGGGTTCCGGGACGGCGAAACTCATGTTCACGATGTGGATCCCGTTGGCGATACACCAGTCCAGCCCCCGCACGACGGCGTCGATGTCGCCTTCTCCGTAGCGGTCCAGCACTTTGACGGGAAAAAGCTGCACGTCGGGCGCGACACCGGTGACGCCGAAACCGTTGTCCTGCGCAAAGATGACGCCGGTGACCGGCGTGCCGTGTCCGAAGTCGTCGAGCGGAGGGCGGGACGGATCCAGGGCGTTGTAACCCGGCTGAAGCCGGCGTTCAAAATCCGGATGTTCGAAAGCGACGCCGCTGTCCAGCACGGCGACTTTGACGCCTTGACCGGTCAACCCTGCCAGAAGCGTCGGGGGCGTCGGGGCGGACGACGGATCGGCCGGCTTCGAAGGTTTTTGGAGAAGGCCCAAGGCGATCGCGATGAAAAGACTGAAGGTTCCCGCAGTGAGAAAAATCATGATCACGAGTTTGAAGAGATGCCATCTCATTTCCATCTCGTGACGTCACCCGATCGTCATGCGGTCTGGCGTTGCTCCGGCCGTTTTCGCCCGTCAAAACAAAAGAAAAGTGTTGGATTTTAAATCATAATGGAAGTACCTGTTTTTCCATGTTTGAATTTTTTTGTTGTCGACCCAATCGTACAACGTAACCTGAAAGCCGCGTTTCGATCCGGGGACTCTCTTATACGACAGCGCATGCCGACGGTCGGCGGCGACGAAGCCCCAGTCCGACACCTGAAGGACCGTGCGCCTCGCGGCCAGATCGACCAGTTCCATTCGCTCTTGTCGGCCCAGCGCCCTTCGCGAGCCGAACCACATGCCGTCGCAGTACAGCACTTCCTTGAAAATGCCCTCCGCTTCGCCGACGAAAACGGCGGCCGCGGCCTGCGTAGGGTGGAATTGAAACGTTTGAAGTCGATTCCAGGGAAAATGTTGTATGGCAAAAGCAAAGCAAGTCCCGTCCTCCCCCACGGCGTACAGGGCGGACGTGCGATCGCTTTGTGCGAGGACGGTCCATGGAATGGCCGGTCGGCCGTCGCGCACGCAGCGGATCAGCTCGTCGATCGGACAGAACGCAAGCGTTTCGATTTGGTCGGTGTATTCGACGTCGTGAACTTCCCAAAATTTTTGTTTTTCCCACCATTGGATTCTTCCGGTTTTCACGATGAAGGCGCGGCCGTCGTCGAACAACCAAGCGTCCTGCAGGCGCGAAAGCGAATCGGTTCCGACCGGATCCGGCACCGGATCGATCCTGCCGCTTTCGACGTCGATCAGGGTGATGGTTCGGAAAAGTCGGCTTTGCACCTTCCGTCGGCTACGAACACCATCATGTGACGGTCATCCAGATCGTAAAGCTGGACGTGGGAAGGAACGATGACGTTCATCCGGATGAGATGGGTTTTGATCGGATGAGGATAGAGGTTCATTCTTTGGATACACAAAAAATGACCATGATCCGTTGTTTCAAAGTAAGCGTAGCTGATATGATCCCCCGTATTGATGTTGCAGATGAAATCGGCTGGAGGTTCAAGGTCGTATTTGAAGATTTGGCCTGTGGAACGATGGACGATGAAAAGGGAGTCATATTGATGGGCTCCGATTTGATCCTGTAATTTAAAAGAAAATAAGCTATTTTTATTCAATTTATAAATTTGATATACGCTTCTGATAAAGGGGACATTCAAGATGTCCATGGCGTTCACATCACCCGAGACCCGTTATACGTTTCTTCGCGATGGGCGTCTACATTCAATACAGCACAACTCGATCATCATATGAATGATAAGCATAGTAACGGTTGTTCCATTCTTCGAGAACCTCTCCGTCGCTTCTTCGGCGCAGCCTGAACCGGACGCCGCGTTTGTCGGGGTCGGCCGGCCATTCCGATGTTAAAACGTGGTCACCGTCCGTATACACCGCTTTTTCCCCGAGAGTGCGAAACAGCGGTTGGCGGTCGCGCAGGCGGACGAGTTCGGTGGCGCCGTTTTTCGTACACCGCACGCCGTAACCCTCCCCGCCGCGAAACCAGGTCCACCACCATTCCCTTTCTGCAAATGGGTATCGCTGTAAATCATCCGGCTTCGCCGAACGGCCAAGCGGAAAATGCGTCAGCAGCGTCACGCCGGAGCGAAAATCTTTTTTCCAGTAATACAGATACTGATGGTCGCTTTCAAGCACATTTAGAGCCGACGACCGGTCGCTTCGGTCGACGATCGTCCAGGGAATAGCCCGTCCGGCCTTGATGCTGCGAATCAGGTCGCCGGTTCGGCAAAAGGCGATCGTCTCCATCTGATCGGTATAGACGGTATCGTTTTGACGCCAAAAGTCTTCTTTTTCCTGCCACTGGATGCGGCCGGTTTTGAGGATCAGGGTGTCGCTGCCGGGACCGCAGAGCCAAACGTCCTGGAGACGGGCAAGCGAATCGCCGTCCAGATCTTCGGGCACGGGATAAGTTCGGCCGTCGTCGAAGTCGACGAGCAGCCGGGTTTGGAAAAACCAGCCGAGGCGCGGGCCGGGGCTGGAGTCGAAGATTAGGGCGTGCCGGTCGTCGAGGCCGACGAGCAGGGTATCGTGGACGCCAAAGGTACACGTTCCTTCCATGGCGATGGCGGCGCGGTCTTCGCCGGTGAAGCAGTCGAAACGGTGAAGGTGTAGGATTTTGCGTTGCCCGTCTGTATCGAGGTGGCAGTAGTAAAGCCAGGGTGTTGTATCGGTGACGGTGATCGCATCGGCTTTTTGAGAAAAAGGAAGCTCTCGGGTTCGACCTGAGGCAGGATCGACAGTGACAACGGATAAATAACGAGTTGTTAAATAACGAGTTATCCTATCGGGACGATGAAAATTTGAAGGAATTTTTTCGCACAACATCTCTTCTCTTATAAAGAAAGCATTAAAATTGGTAATAGAAAGGAATTTTACGTCAGTCTTGGAGGCAAAGGAGTTGTTTATTTCTTTTTCAGATAAGAACATGGATATAAAATAATAAAAATCCAAAATATTCATAATGATCAACCTCTCGATGAAGAATGTTTAATAGAGGATCATCTGATCTCCATATCTATCATAGAAGACTGATCGGTCATGAATCTGCCTTATAACACTTTTCTTTGAAATATCATATAAAAGAAGCAGCGGCTTTTCCGATTTTGGATTTGTCGGTTCTGCAGTCAGGACAAATTTACCGTCTGTATGAATGATTCGTCCTTGCGTACGAAATAGCGGGCACATTCCGTTTAGACGAACCAGTTCGAGTTCATTTCGCTTTTCGTCCGTCCATCGAATACCATATCCTTCGTTAGAGTGGAAAAACACTTGTTCGAATTCTTCTTTAAACTGATACAAAATATCGGCACGGTGAGGAGAAGGATACAAGGAATATTTATAAATCGTCGTGTAACCGCTTTGAAAATCTTGTTTAGAATAATAAAGATATTGATCATGATCCCCCAACATACGCAAGGCGGAAGAGTAGTCGCTTTGATCGATGATCGTCCAAGGAATGTCTTGACCGGCTTGAATGCAGCGGATCAGGTCATCGGTTCGGCAAAGTGCGAGGGTCTCGATTCGGTCCGTGTAATGAGTGACATCTTGTTGCCAAAACTCTTTCTTTTCCCACCATTGAATTCGCCCCGTCTTGACGGTCAGAAACTTTCCTCCGTCCAGCAACCAGGCCTCTTGCAGGCGGGAGAAGAAGTCATTCCCCAGCCGGTCGGGTACGGGGTGAGTCTGACCATTTAAAACATTAACAAGAAGTTTAACTTGGTAGAAACAACTTATATCCGGTTGGGGGCCGGGGTCAAATACAAACACATGTCGGTCGTCGAGTCCAAGTAATCGGACGTCACCAAGGGAAGAGGTAGAATGTTTCTTAAGTACTATAAATTCCTTATCAGAAAAATTCAAAAAATTAAATTGATGAAATGAAACTTTTCCTTCTTGTTCAAAATAGGCGTAATAAAAATAGGGACCTGAATTAGTGCTGTTAATAATATCGGCATTTTTTTCAAATAAAAATTCGCAAGTTCTTTGGGACAATAAATCAACAATCAATGCAGAAGCATAAGTTATTCCTTTTAATGTTAATTTATAATTAAGAAGGAATAAAAAGTGTGGTATCTGGTTTACAGCAGGGACAATCCCCTGACGAAAAAAAGGGGTTTCGTGATTTGTAGATAAGTTTTTGGATTTTAAAGAAATTAAAGGGTGAATATCGATAAAATGCATATTACAAGGACATCCCCCTACTTAGACTTTACACGCTCGAAAGGCATTACGACTAGGTTGCAACAATACGGTCGTCTCAATCCGGTCAATAAAGGATCACTTGATCCCGGTGTCGGTCATAAAAAGCGGATCGGTCTTCGATGGTTTGAACAAGTTGTCCGCGACGAAGATTGTACAGAAAAATACAGTTTCTGGTGGCTGATGGATCACCGGGACCGGTGGTCAGGACGAACTCCCCATCCGTATGAATGATAGCGTGGTCACGTGTGCGAAATAGCGGCCGCATTCCGTTCAGACAAACAAGTTCGAGTTCGTTTCGGTTTTCATCCGTCCAGCGAATGCCGTACCCTTCGCCCGAACGGAAAAACATGGTTTCCAGTTCTCCGTTAAAGCGATATATCTCAACGTGAATTGGAAAAGGAGACAAGGAGTATTGGAAAACAGTTGTATCGTTCGTCCGGAAATCTTGCTTAGAATAATAGAAACATTGTGGGTGATCCTCCAACACCCGCAAAGCTGAGAAACGGTCACTGCGATCGACGATCGTCCAAGGAACGGGCCGACCTGCTTTGATATGTCGAATCAGGTCTTCGGTTCGGCAAAGAGCGATGGTTTCGACCTGATCGGTATAGTCCGTATTGTTTTGCTTCCAGAACTCTTCTTTTTCCCACCATTGAATTCGTCCTGTTTTCACAACAAAGTGATTTCTGTTGTTTAACGTCCAGGCGTCCTGTAGACGGGCGAGCGAATCGCCTTCGAGTTCTTCGGGCACCGGATATGTCCGACCGTCGGCGAAGTCAACCAGCAGTCTGGTTTGGAAAAACCATCCAAAACGAGGCTGCGGGCTCGAATCAAAGACAAGAACATGACGGTCGTCGAGACCGAGTAGGAGGACGTCACTGCAGAGTAAAGAGCAACATTTTTCGAATTCAATTACCTTCTTCTCAATTAAATGTTTGCAATCAATTTGGCGAAGAAAAAGAACATTTCTACCATTTTCTTGTATTATATTTCCGCAATACAAGATTGATCCAGAGTCTGATTGAGAAAAGAAATCAGGAGTTAAACGAAATAAAAATTCGTCAGCTTTTTGGGATGGAACATGAAGTGAAATAATCCCCGTATATTTTATTCCTTTGTTTAATTGAGATTTTATAAAGAAAAAGTATTCTTCTTCAAAATTGATAGAAGGAATTAAATTATACTTAATGAAATTATTATTTTCACATATAACTTTCTTGAATATAAATGGATTTAAATCCATCAATTTCATAAAATTCACCTCATTTTTAATTTGCGTTGCAGGCTATATTAAGGACACACCAATCCTGTAATGAAGATCGACACGGTTTTTTCTCCGATGAAATGAGTTTGAGAAGAATCTACCATGTTATATATGAATCCTGAAGCCGTTCCTTTGTTGTTTTTGGACCTCGTTTATAGCCTACTAGTTCACGGATTCAGGTCTATATGAATTCACATGATGGCTTTTTTAAATTTTTATTTTTTATTCATAAAAATAATTTACTCTATACCTATGGTTTTATGGATGAAAATAGTATTAATAACCTGAAGATCCTCATCCTTCATGAATTTCCGAACCAATAACTCTTGCTAAATATATAGAGTGTTTTTGGATGCATTATAGTTCATACTTTCCGCCCCCGAAAATCCTGCCAAGGACATTCCCCTACTTGAACTTTACACACTCCTTTCGGGAACGACTACAGTTTAGTATAGTACGATACGATCGTGCCGATCATCGTAGAAAAAATGTCGGTCTTCCCATTGGTCGAGAACCATACCGTCCGGCAACCGCACCAGTATTAGCCGACATCCCCGTCGGTCCTTTTGCGATTCAGGGCTGCGAGCCATCAGCACATGTTCGTTTTTCGGATCGACGTGCACGAATGTCCCTTTGCGGGTGCGAAACAGCGGTTGGCGGTCGCGCAGGCGGACGAGTTCGGTTGTCCCGTCATCTGTATGCCGCACGCCGTAACCCTCCCCGTTGCGAAACCAAGTCCATCCCCATTCCCTTTCTGCAAACGGGTATCGCTGTAAATCATCCGGCTTCGCCGAACGGCCAAGCGGAAAATGCGTCAGCAGCGTCACTCCGGAGCGAAAATCTTTTTTCCAGTAATACAGATACTGACGGTCGCTTTCAAGCACATTTAGAGCCGACGATCGGTCGCTTCGGTCGACGATCGTCCAGGGAATAGCCCGTCCGGCCTTGATGCTGCGAATCAGGTCACCGGTTCGGCAAAAGGCGATCGTCTCCATCTGATCGGTATAGACGGTATCGTTTTGACACCAAAAGTTTTCTTTTTCCTGCCACTGGATGCGGCCGGTTTTCAGGATCAGGGTGTCGCTGCCGGGACCGCAGAGCCAAACGTCCTGGAGACGGGCAAGCGAATCGCCGTCCAGATCTTCGGGCACGGGATAAGTTCGGCCGTCGTCGAAGTCGACGAGCAGCCGGGTTTGGAAAAACCAGCCGAGACGCGGGCCGGGGCTGGAGTCGAAGATTAGGGCGTGCCGGTCGTCAAGGCCGACGAGCAGGGTATCGAGGACGCCGAAGGTACACGTTCCTTCGATGACGATGGCGGTGCGGTCTTCACCCGTGAGGCAGTCGAAACAATAAATATGCAAATTTTTGATATTATTATTAATACGAAAAATGCCGTAATAAAACCAGGGTCCAGTTTCCGTGGTCGAGACGAAGTTCGGAACACGCCTCAGTGGAAATTGTATTATTTCCCCTTTTTGAGAATCAATAAGCAAAATGGAAGTATAACCATAGAAGATCGTCCGGATGATCAAAGGAATTCGATTTTTATTATCCTGAAATTCATGCATACTCTCTCTTTTTAAAAAAATAAATAAATTTTCATAAAACGATGCAAAAGGATGAAAATTGATATACGTCATGATTGAATCAAACGTACGTTCTTGATAAAATACGAACGAGTGAGTTTGAGGATATAAATCTATAATATTCATTAAAATTCGCCTCTCTTCATCGCACTTTACCTTAAAGAAATCCTAAAGCAGATTAATCGCGAGAAAGAAGAATTACTTTATAAATAATTATGCATAAAAGCAATGAGGTCTATATATAAAATTCTTAGGGTGATAATGAAAGTAATATCCACTTGACCCATTACCGTGTATCTCAGGCCCAATTACGCCAGCTCTCTTCTCAATCTCTGTTTTCCTTTCCTTATCTGATATATTTGGAATCTTATTAACTATGATAGTATTATAAGTATAACTAACATTATAAGCTATGGTTTGGCATAGAATCTGAGTTCTACACCATATGTCTCCATTTCCGTATACTCTTGTGAAGGCAGTACTATAATCAATCGCCGGTCCGATATAGACATCGTTATTCCGGATGACCGCCATAAAATAATCATAACTTGACCTTTTCACGTTTTCGATGACTTTCGACGCTACATAATACGTCACGCCGGCGATCACGATCGTCGCGCTCGCCGCCAGCAGCGCCATGACCAGCGCGTCGATCAGGCCGATGGCGATCGGCAGCGCGATCACGAACTGCGCACGGACCTTCTTTTTATCTTTACCCAAGCGGTATTCCCGCTTGTCTTTTTTGTCTTTCAATACGGCTGAGAAAGATGATCCATCGGCGTTTTCCACCTGCACTTCGTAGCTGTGTCGCTCTTTGTCCTTACCGGTCACTTCGATCGTGATGTTGCCGGTCGAACGGTCCAAGATGCCGCGGTATTCGTCTCCCTCGTACTTCGTGACGATTTCCGTAAAGGCGGCGTCATCGCGGACGATGTCGAAGGTGAAGCCGTCCTGAGAGATCGTCCGTTTGGCGGCATGCGCATCCGGGGGGACGACGGTCATAACAAGAAGCATAGAGAGGAAGAGAGAAATCCATTTCATTCGACGATGTTTCACGATAAAGCCTCCCTCAATAAATTAATGTTTTCTTCGTTTTTCTCGCGTTTTCGCATGATTTCATCTTCGACACCCGAAGCGCCCTTGGATAGAACTTAATGAGAAGTGAATATCTGGAACCTACCCGTGTCACGAACCAAGGGGACAGGTCCCCCGACTTTGAAAAACCATATGGTCGCGCTTGGATCTCCACCTGTCCCCTTGCGGTTGACCCTCCCATCTCTCCCGGGGTCGATGCCCTGACATTCCTTCGTTCTACCTCTCAAGGGGTGGAGGC
>Ga0207827_100129_pt1 | contig 55158 bp, 57 predicted proteins | sample CeladaPassaB1F02_FD_187479 | JGI IMG/M metagenome (GOLD analysis project Ga0207827, IMG submission 187479) | Cellulose-adapted microbial communities from the Joint BioEnergy Institute, USA - Passage B1F02 (SPAdes) (version 2) | ecosystem: Engineered > Bioreactor > Continuous culture >...
GCCTCGGGCACGGGGGCGGGCTGCGTGGTGGGCTTCCCGCCCAGGGCGGCGATCTTGTCCGCCAGGAACTGGGCGTGGCGGAGCTCGTCCTGGATCTCCGCCAGGAAGAACTCCTTGAGCTCGCCCCGGTGGATGCCCGAGACCGTGGCGGCGTAGGTCACGTACTGGATGATGGCCTGGTACTCGTGGGCCAGGTCCTGGTTAAGGCCTTGGATGAGGGTTTCCTTGTCCATGCTCACCTCCCGCAAGCTGGGCTTGCCTTTTCATTATTACCCAAAAGCCTTACAAAGGCCCCGCCCCAGGGAAGCCCGGGGCGGGGCTTCCCCTAGCGAACGTTCCCGGTTTCCAGCTTCCTCGCCTTCAGGTCCAGGAGGCTGTACTCGCCCTCCGAGAGGTCGCCGGGCACCACCACCCAGCTCGCCCCGAGGATCTCGTGCTTCTGGCCCTTACCGGCCACGAGGACGAGAAGGGGGTTGTGGGTCTTGACGAGGTGGGCCACCTCGTGGGAGCCCGCCTCCCCCAGGCCCTTGTGGTAGGGCATGGTGTGGAAAAGGAAGATCTTGGGGTAGTCCTTGAGCTCCCAGAGGGCCTTCAGGTGGTACTCGGCGACCCAGGCGGGGTAGCGAAGCGCCTCCTCCTCCTCGGGCTCGCCCTCGTCGGTGATCTCCCCGCCCACGCCCGCCACCAGGTAGGGCCCCCGCCAGAAAGTGAAGGTTTCGTGGACGTTGCGCATCTGGGGGTGAACGAGCTCCACGTTCGCCGCCTCCCGCAAGTATTCCCAGATGGGGGCGTCCTCAGGGCCAGGGATATAGGCGGTGGGCAGGTGGGCCTCGGAAAGGATGCGGAAGAAGGCGGCGTAGTCCCGGCTCTTGGCGGTCTTGGGCATCAGGTTGCCGATGAGGGCGATGGCGTCCGCCCCGGTGTCCGGTGCGATGCGCACGAACTTCTCCAGGGCCTCGAGGTCCCCCATGGGGTTGGAAGTGGCGAGGATGTACCTTACCGTGCGCCGCATAGCCTCACCCCCTTACTCCACCTGCACCTGGATCCTCTTGGGCTTCGTGGCCTCGGCCCGCGGCACCAGGAGGTGAAGCACCCCGTGGCGGAAGCGGGCCTGGACCCGGGAGAGGTCGTAGGTGCTGGGCACGTTGAAGCTCCGGGCGAAGGTGCCGTAGGTCCCCTCCAGCCGGTGGTAGGCTACGTTTTCCTTCTTTTCAAAGGGCCGCTCCGCCTTCACGGAGAGCACCCCTTCCTCGGCCACCACCTCCACCTTCTCGGGCTCCACCCCCGGCAGGTAGACCAGGAGGTGGAGGCCCTCCTCGTCCTCCCACACGTCCACCGGCGGGGCGTAGACCCTAGGCCCTCCCTGGGCCTGGGGCGCAAAGGCCCGGGCCAACCGCTCCTGAAGCTCCTCAAGTTCCCGGAAAGGATCAAACCGCAACATCTCCATCACCTCCTTCACCACCTCAAGAGCGCGGCCATGCCTCCGCGCTCAAGAAGCCTAGCTTCGGCCTCGCCGCGCACGAACTCCAGCTTGGTGGCGTAGCCCACGGCCAAGGGCGCGAGCACCGCGGCGAGGGGTTTCTTCTCGGGGCTTTCGCAGTAGGCCAAGGCCTGGGCCTCGTCGGCGAAGGCGAAGTCCTGGCAGAGGTAGACCTCCTGCTCCAGGTGCCAGGGCAGGACCCAGACCTCCACCCGGCCCTCCTGCACCCGGGCGAGGACCTCGGGACCGAAGGCGGCCTTGGGGTAGGCCTCCTCCAGCCGCTCCAGGAGCCTGACCTCCTCCCGGCGCTCCACCTCTTCCAGGACCGGCTCCAGGCGCTTCAGCACCTCGCCGGGGCTCGCCCCGGGGTGGGGCAGGGAGGGAAGCTCCGCCACCACCCGCTCCCTCAGGCGCTTGGGCAGGTGGCCCAGAAAGAGCTTGGTGTGCTCCTCGGGGCCCATGAGGACGAGGCGGGTGAAGCCCCGGGCCTCGGCGAGCTTCTCCAGCTCGTGGGCGAGCGCCTTATAGAAGCGCTCCTCCCAGGCCTCGAGGCGCTTGGCGAAGAGGTCCTGGGCTGCCCCGCCCCGGGCGATGCTGCCCAGGTTGAAGCGGCGCCCAGGGGCGTCCAGGGAGAGGCGGCGCCAGGCCTCGGTGTCCAGGGCCAGGAAGGCGTCGTGGACTTCCTCAATCTCCCCCAGGAAGACCTCAAAGACCCGCCACTTCTCCTGGTCCACGTACACCACGCCGTAGCGCTCGTACTCGTCCAGGGCGTAGACCAGGGGGAGAAGGAAGGGCTCGCCGAAGTAGGCCAGGACCCCGTCCACCAGGTACCGCCCCGCCTTTTCGTCCAGAAAGGCGGTTTTGACGCTATTCACTAAGGGAAGCTCCACCTGGAGGAGGAGGACTTCAAAGAGGTCTTCCCCGGCGAAGAAGACGGCGGTTCTGGCCTCGAGGACCTGGTTTTTCAAGACCTCGAGGACCCTTTCCGAAAGGCCCTCGGGAACGTTAAGGGCCTTCATGGCGTCCTTGGCCCTAAGGGCATAGGCCCTCCCGGCGTTTTCCGGCTTGGCCGGGTTGACGTCCACGTAGAGGGAGAGGATGGGCCCCTCCTTGGCGCCGATGGATTCGCGGATACGACGGATCTCCTCTTTTCCGATCATAGACCACCTCCTATAAGCATCACCGCTTTGCGCACGGCCTCCTGGTTGAGCCTTTCTTCTTGGCCGAGCCGGGTGAAGAGGGCCTCCAGCTCGGGGTCAGGGAAGGTGCTCTCCAGGTAGTAGGCCCGGTCAAACCCCTCCTCGGAGAGGAGGCGGAGGAGGGTTTCCCACCCCTCCTCCTCCGCCTTGGGGGTGGGGGGCAGGGGAGCCCCCCGCCGCCTCAAGGCCTCCGCCAGGGCCTCGGCGTGGGCCCGTTCCCTCCTCGCCACCTCCAGGAGGAGGGCCCGCACGTGGGGGTAGGGCACCCCCTCCGCCGCCCCTTCCGCCCTAAGGGCGTCCAGAAGCTCGTCCTGGTAGGCCTTCTGCAGCACCTTCACCGGGTCCATACCCCCTCCTCAGGCCTCTATCCGGGCGGGGACCGTAAACACGAGGCCCGCGGGCCCCACGTCCACCCGCACCCGGTCGCCCTCCTTGACCTCGCCGGCCAGGATCTTCTGGGCGAGGGGCGTCTCCAGCTCCCGCTGGATGACCCGCTTGAGGGGCCTTGCCCCGAAGACGGGGTCGTAGCCCCTTTCCGCCAGGAAGTCCTTGGCGGCCTCGGTGAGTTCCAGGGCGATGCGCTTCTCCGAAAGGCGCTCCCTTAGGTAGCCCAGCTGGATCTCCACGATCTGGCGGATCTGCTCCTTGGTGAGGGGCCGGAAGACCACGATCTCGTCCAGACGGTTCAGGAACTCGGGGCGGAAGTGCTGCTGCAGCACCCGGAAGACCTCGTCGCGGATCCGCTCGTAGGGCCAGCCCTTCTGGATGCCCTCGAGGATGAGGGGGCTCCCCAGGTTGGAGGTGAGGATGATGACGGTGTTGCGGAAGTCCACGGTGCGGCCGTGGCTGTCGGTGAGGCGGCCGTCGTCCAGGATCTGGAGGAGGATGTTGAAGACGTCGGGGTGGGCCTTCTCAATCTCGTCAAAGAGGATGACCGAGTAGGGCCTCCTCCGCACCGCCTCGGTGAGCTGCCCCCCCTCCTCGTAGCCCACGTAGCCGGGCGGGGCCCCGATGAGGCGGGAGACGGCGTGCCTCTCCATGTACTCCGTCATGTCAATGCGGATCATGGCCTCCTCGGTGTCAAAGAGGGTGGCGGCCAGGGTCTTGGCCAGTTCCGTCTTCCCCACCCCCGTGGGCCCGAGGAAAAGGAAGCTCCCGATGGGCCGATTGGGGTCCTTAAGCCCGGCCCGGGCCCGGCGGATGGCGTCGGCCACCGCCTTTATGGCCTCGTCCTGGCCCACCACCCGCTTGTGGAGCTCCTCCTCAAGCCTTAGGAGCTTTTCCCTTTCCCCTTCCAGAAGCTTGGATACGGGGATGCCGGTCCAGCGGGAGACGATCTCGGCGATGTCCTCCTCGGTGACCTCGAGGCGGACGAAGCGGGCGCCCCGGAGCTTTTCCGAAAGGGCCTCCACCTCGGCCTCCAGCTTGGGAAGCTCCCCGTAGCGGAGCTCGGCGGCCCGGTTCAGGTCGTACTGCCGCTCGGCGAGCTCAATCTCCCGCCGGACCTCGTCCAGGCGGTGCTGGGCCTCGCGGAGCTTCTTCAGGATCTCCCTTTCCTTCTCCCACTCGGCCCGGAGCTTGGCGATCTTCTCACTGAGCTTCTGGATCTCCGCCTCTATGGCCTTGAGCCGTTCTTGGGAGTCTGGGTCTTTCTCCTTTTTCAGCGCCTCCCGCTCAATCTCCAGCTGGAGCTTCTTCCGCTCCAAAGCGTCAATCTCTTCGGGGGCGCTTTCCAAGGCCATGCGCAGGCGGGCCGCCGCCTCGTCAATGAGGTCAATGGCCTTGTCGGGGAGGCGCCTTTCCGTGATGTACCGGTGGGAGAGGGTGGCGGCGGCGATGATGGCGCTGTCGGAAATGCGCACCCCGTGGTGGACCTCGTACTTCTCCTTGAGGCCCCGGAGGATGGAGATGGTCTCCTCCACTGTGGGCTCGTCCACGTAGACGGGCTGGAAGCGCCGCTCCAGGGCGGGGTCTTTCTCAATCTCCCGGTACTCGTCCAGGGTGGTGGCCCCGATGAGGCGAAGCTCCCCCCGGGCTAAGGCGGGCTTCAGCATGTTGCCGGCGTCCACGGCGCCTTCGGCCTTGCCCGCCCCCACCACGGTGTGGAGCTCGTCAATGAAGAGGATGACCTCCCCTTGGGACTGGATCACCTCCTGGATCACCGCCTTCAGGCGCTCCTCAAACTCGCCCCGGTACTTGGCCCCGGCGAGGAGGGAGCCCATCTGCAAGGAGATGATCCGCTTGCCCTTGAGGCCTTCGGGCACATCTCCCTTGACGATGCGCTGGGCCAGGCCTTCCACGATGGCCGTCTTCCCCACCCCGGGCTCGCCGATGAGGACCGGGTTGTTCTTGGTGCGCCTTAGGAGGATCTGGATGACGCGTCGGATCTCCTCGTCCCGGCCGATCACCGGGTCCAGCTTCCCCTCGGCGGCCAGCTTGGTCAGATCAATGCCGTACTGTTCCAAAGCGTTGTAGGTGCTTTCCGCGTGTTCCGTTTGCACGGTCTTCCCTCCCCTTAGTTCCTGTAGGGCTTTTTTCAGGGTCTCGAGGCCCGGAAGCCCCGGGGTGGCCTCGCTCAGGGCCAGGACCAGGGTGTCCACCGCTACGTAGCGGTCCTTAAGCTCTTCCATCAGGGCCTCAGCCCGGTTCAAGGCCCCGGAGAGGCGGCGTGTGAGGTACTGGCCCACCTCGGCCCCCTCCACCTTGGGCAGGCGGGCAAGCTCCCGCTCCTGGGCCTCTTTGAGGGCCTTGGGGTCGGCCCCGGCCTTCTCTAAAAGCCGCCAGGCAAGGCTCCCCTCGTCTTTTAGGAGGACGGCCCAGAGGTGGGGCAGGTCAATGGCCTGGTGCTTCATCCTTTGGGCCAGGACCTGCGCCTGGGCCAGGGCTTCGCGGGCGGCTTGCGTCCAACGTTCCAGGTTCATGCCCCTCGCCTCCCTGCTACGATTATCATATCAGTTGATAGAAATGTTGTCAAGTACCCTAAAACGGTTTAGTTAAGCTTGGGAGCGAAGACCCAAGGCGGAGAAGGGAACGGAAAGGGACCTCAGCCTGATTATAGGGGAAACGGAAGAGGAGGAATGTCCCGGCCTAGCGACGTTCCAGGATCTCCACCACCAGGGCCGCCCCGATGAGGTTGGCTCCGAGGTCCTTGCGGATGCGTTCGGCCTTGGCCATGCGAAGAAGGTCGGCCTCGCGGAAGTACCAGCTCCCCCCTACCTCCAAGGGCTCCACGAAGCCGATCTCCACGTAGGCCCGCACCGCCCCTAGGGAAAGGCCGTAGGCCTCCAAGGCCTCGAGGGAAACCCACTCGCTACGCGCGAGCATGGTGGACCTCCGCAAGCTTCTTCCAAAGGGCCTCCTCCTCGGGGGTTAAGCGCTCGGGGATGGTGATGCGCACCTCCAGGTAGAGGTCCCCCCGGCCCGCGGGCCCGGGGAAGCCCTTGCCCCTAAGCCTTAGCTTCTTCCCCGCCTGGGTCCTGGGGGGGATGGTGACCTCCACGGGGCCTTCCAGGGTCATGGCCCGCACCTTACCCCCCACCACGGCGATGGGGGCGGGGACGTCCAGGGTGGCGTAGAGGTCGTTCCCCTCGAGGCGGAAGACGGGGTGGGGCAGGAGGCGCACCACGAGGAGGAGGTCCCCCGGGGGGTTCCCCTGGCCCCCCAGGCCCGGCACCCGGATCACGCTCCCCTCCCGCACCCCGGGCGGGATGCGGACGGAAACGCGCCTGCCCGCCACCTCCACCACCTTCTCCCCGCCACGGAAGGCCTCCTCGAGGGTGAGGGGAAGCTCGGCCCTCAGGTCCCGCCCCCTGCGGCTCCGCCGCCCGAAGCCGCCGAAGAGGCCAGGGCCGAAAAGCTCCTGGAAGAAGTCGGAGAAGTCCTCCACGTCAAACCCGGAGAAGTCGTACCCCCCAGGAGGCGGCGGGGGCGGGGCCTCGGCGGTGCCATAGGTGTCGTAGATCCTTCGCTTTTCCGGATCGGAAAGGACGGCGTAGGCTTCGTTGATCTCCTTGAATTTTTCCTCCGCCTCGGGGCTTTTGTTCACGTCGGGGTGGTACTGGCGGGCCAGGCGCTTGTAGGCCCTTTTGATCTCCTCCTGGGTGGCGTTCCGGGGCACCCCGAGGATGGCGTAGTAGTCCTTTTTGGCCGCCATAGGCTACTCCAGGTCCGCCTCTTCCTGCTTCTCCTCGCCCACGGCCACCCGGGCCGGGCGCACCAGGGCCTCGCCCATGCGGAAGCCCCGCTGGAAAACCTTGGCCACCTTCCCCGGCTCGCCCGGGAGGAGGCCCACGGCCTCGTGGTACCTGGGGTCAAAGGCCTCCCCTTCCCCGGGCACCTCCTCCACGCCGAGACCGGCCAGGATGCGGAAGAAGCCGTCCCGGATGACCCTGACCCCCTGGCGGATGCTCTCGGGGCTCGCCTCGGCGAACTCCAGGGCCCGGTCCAGGTCGTCAAGGACGGGAAGGAGCGCCCTCAGGGCCTTGAGCACGCCCTCCCGCTCCCGCGCCTTAAGCTCCTCCTCCATGCGCTTACGGTAATTGTCAAAGTCGGCGAGGAGGCGGAGGTACTTGTCCTTGAGGCCCTTCAGCTCCTCCTCCGCCGCCTTCAGGCGCTCCTCCAGGGCCTGGGCCTCCTGGCCCACGGCCTCGAGGTCCTTCTCCAGGGTGTTCTCGTGGTTCCTCTCCTCCATGGGGCCTCCCTAAAAGGGCCCCACCCTAAGGGGCGGGGCCCCGGCCTTGCGCCTCACTCCGCAGGCTTGTAGTCGGCGTCAATCACGTCGTCCGGTCCCTTGCCCGAGGCCGCTTGGGCGCCCTTCTCGTACTCCTCCACCGCCCTAAGGAGCTCCTCCGTGGCCGCCTTGAGCTCGGGGTCGGGGGCGTCCCGCTCCACAAGCTCCTTGGCCTTTTGGATGGCGGCCTCGAGGCGGGCCTTGGCCTCGGGGGCGCCTTGCTTCTCCTGGAGGACCCTTTCCGCCTGGATGCGGGCCGAGTCCAGGGCGTTCTTGAGTTCGGCGTGCTCCCTGCGGCGGCGGTCCTCCTCGGCGTGGCGCTGGGCCTCCTCAATCATCCTCTGGATCTCCTCCTCGGAAAGGGTGGTGGTGTTCTGGATGGTGATGGAGGCCTCGCGCCCGGTGGACAACTCCTTGGCGGTCACGTGGAGGATGCCGTTGGCGTCGATGTCAAAGCAGACCTCAATCTGCGGGACGCCCGCAGGCATGGGGGGGATGCCCTCGAGGCGAAAGCGGCCCAGGCTCTTGTTGTCTTGGGCCATGGGGCGCTCCCCCTGGAGGACATGGATCTCCACGGCGGTCTGGTTGTGCTCGGCTGTGGTGAAGATCTCGCACTTGCGGGTAGGGATGGTGGTGTTCCGGGGGATGAGGACGGTCATCACCCCGCCCTTGGTCTCCACGCCCAGGGAGAGGGGCGTAACGTCCAGAAGGACCACGTCCTGGACCTCGCCCATGAGCACCCCGGCCTGGATGGCGGCCCCCATGGCCACCACCTCGTCAGGGTTCACGGAGCGGTTGGGCTCCTTGCCCAATAGCTCCTTCACCACCCGCTGCACCGCGGGCACCCTCGTGGCCCCGCCCACGAGGATCACCTCGTCAATCTGGGCGGGGGTGAGGCCGGCGTCCTTCAGGGCCTGCTCCACGGGGCCCCGGAGGCGCTTGAGGAGGGGCTGGATCAGTTCCTCAAACTTGGCCCGGGTGAGCTTCTTCTCCAGGTGGAGGGGGGTCTTGCTGGCGGGGTCCAAGGCGATGAAGGGGAGGCTGATGGTGGTCTCCAGGGTGCTGGAGAGCTCAATCTTGGCCTTCTCCGCCGCCTCAATGAGTCGCTGGAGGGCTTGACGGTCGGCCTTCAGGTCCACCCCGTACTCCCGCTTGAACTCCTCGGCGAGCCAGTTGACGATGGCGTGGTCCATGTCCGACCCGCCCAGGTGGGTGTCCCCGGAGGTGGCCTTCACCTCAAAGACCCCCTCGCCGATCTCCAGGATGGTGACGTCAAAGGTGCCGCCCCCCAGGTCAAAGACCAAAACGGTCTCGTTACCCTTCTTGTCCAGGCCGTAGGCCAGCGCAGCGGCGGTGGGCTCGTTGATGATGCGCAAAACCTCCAGCCCCGCGATCCTGCCAGCGTTGGCCGTGGCCTCCCGCTGGGCGTTGTTGAAGTAGGCGGGGACGGTGATCACCGCCTTGGTGATCTTTTCCCCGAGCTTCTTGGAGGCGTCCTCCACCAGCTTGCGGAGGATCATGGCGCTGATCTCCTCGGGGGTGTAGAGCTTGCCCTTGACCTCCACCCGCACGCCCCCGTCGGGCCCGGGGACCACCTTGTAGGGGACCCGCTTGGCCTCCTCCTGGACCTCCTCAAAGCGGCGGCCGATGAAGCGCTTGATCTCAAAGATCGTCCCCTCGGGGTTCAGGACCGCCTGGCGCTTGGCCATACGGCCCACCAGGATTTCCCCGTCGCGAAAAGCCACCACGCTGGGGGTTACCCGTTCGCCTTCGGCGTTTTCCAGGACTACGGGCTTGCCGCCCTCCAGAACGGCGATCACGCTGTTGGTGGTGCCCAGGTCAATGCCCACTGCCTTGGCCATAGGTCTTCACCTCGCCTCCCAGGCTAACGCACATGCCGTGTTTTTGTCAAGGGAGTTGAGTATGACTTTGTCATGGTCGGTTGGTGAGGCGGCCTACCCTTTTTCCCTCCCCCCGGTGTACCTTGAAGGAAGACATGCCTCGAGCCCCCTTTAGCCTTCTCGCCCTGGTCCTGGGCCTCGCCTTCCTGGCCTGGGCCTTCAGCCTCGCGGGCACCGTGGGCGCGCCAAGCGGGACGGTGAACTACACGACCTTCCTGGAGGATCTCAAGGCGGGCCGGGTCAAGGAGGTGGTGGTGCGGGCCGGGGACACCCGGATCCAGGGGGTCTTGGAGGACGGCTCCACCTTCACCACCTACGCAGCGAGCCCTCCGGACAACGCCACCCTCGAGGGCTGGATGGCCCGGGGGGTGAGCGTCCGGGTGGAGCCCCCCCAGGGCCAAAACGCCCTCGGCTTCCTCTGGCCCCTCCTCCTCGTGGGCCTCCTCATCGGCGCCCTCTACTACTTCTCCCGCAATGGCCGGACCGGGCCCTCGGACTCCGCCTTCAGCTTCACCAAAAGCCGGGCCCGGGTCCTCACCGAGGCCCCCAAGGTCACCTTCAAGGACGTGGCCGGGGCGGAGGAGGCCAAGGAGGAACTCAAGGAGATCGTGGAGTTCCTTAAAAACCCCAGCCGCTTCCACGAGATGGGCGCCCGCATCCCCAAGGGGGTCCTCCTGGTGGGGCCCCCGGGGGTGGGCAAGACCCACCTGGCCCGGGCGGTGGCCGGGGAGGCCCGGGTGCCCTTCATCACCGCAAGCGGCTCCGACTTCGTGGAGATGTTCGTGGGGGTGGGGGCGGCGAGGGTCCGGGACCTCTTTGAGACCGCCAAGCGCCACGCCCCCTGCATCGTCTTCATTGACGAGATTGACGCCGTGGGGAGGAGGCGGGGAAGCGGGGTGGGGGGCGGGAACGACGAGCGGGAGCAGACCCTGAACCAGCTCCTCGTGGAGATGGACGGCTTTGAGAAGGACACGGCCATCGTGGTCATGGCCGCCACCAACCGCCCCGACATCCTGGACCCCGCCCTGCTCCGCCCCGGGCGCTTTGACCGGCAGATCGCCATAGACGCCCCCGACGTCAAGGGCCGCGAGCAGATCCTGAGGATCCACGCCCGGGGCAAGCCCCTGGCGGAGGACGTGGACCTGGCCCTCCTCGCCAAGCGCACCCCGGGCTTCGTGGGGGCGGACCTGGAGAACCTCCTGAACGAAGCCGCCCTCCTCGCCGCCCGGGAGGGGCGGAGGAAGATCACCATGAAGGACCTGGAAGAGGCCGCCGACCGGGTGATGATGGGCCCGGCCAAGAAAAGCCTCGTCCTCTCCCCCCGCGACCGCAGGATCACCGCCTACCACGAGGCGGGCCACGCCCTGGCCGCCCACTTCCTGGAGCACGCCGACGGGGTGCACAAGGTGACCATCGTGCCCCGGGGAAGGGCCTTGGGCTTCATGATGCCCAGGCGGGAGGACATGCTCCACTGGTCCAGGAAGCGCCTTTTGGACCAGATCGCCGTGGCCCTGGCGGGGCGGGCGGCGGAGGAGATCGTCTTTGACGACGTGACCACGGGGGCGGAGAACGACTTCCGCCAGGCCACGGAGCTCGCCCGCCGCATGATCACCGAGTGGGGAATGCACCCCGAGTTCGGCCCCGTGGCCTACGCGGTGCGGGAGGACACCTACCTGGGCGGCTACGACGTGCGCCAGTACTCGGAGGAGACCGCCAAGCGCATTGACGAGGCGGTGCGCCGCCTCATTGAGGAGCAGTACCAGAGGGTGAAGGCCCTTCTCCTGGAAAAGCGGGAGGTCCTGGAGCGGGTGGCGGAGACCCTCCTGGAACGGGAGACCCTCACCGCCGAGGAGTTCCAACGGGTGGTGGAGGGGCTCCCCTTGGAGGCCCCCGAGGAGGCCCGGGAGGAGCGGGAGCCCCCCCGGGTGGTGCCCAAGGTGAAGCCGGGGGGCGCCCTGGGCGGGGCCTGAGGCCCCGGCGAGGGCCACGGGAAGGCCCCACGCGGGCTTGCGCCCGCGTGGGGCGGTATCAGAGGGGGTCGTCCTGGAGGACGAGGGTCTTGAGGTAGAGGCTTTCAGGGATGTGGAGGCTCCAGGGGTGGTCCTCGGGCTGGTAGGTCACCCGGTGGACCCGGAGCCTGCGGCCGAGGTCGGCGGCGGCCCGGCGGGCCACCTCCAAGAGGTCCTCCAGGCGGAGGTGGTAGCTGCAGGAGGAAAGCCACAAAAACCCCTCCTCCGCGAGGAGCCGCAAGGCTTCCCGGACGAGGTCCACCAGGTGGCGCTTCATGGCGGGGAGCTCCTCCGGGCGCTTCACCAGGGTGGGGGGGTCCAGGAGGACGTGGTGGAAGGGCCCCTCCAGGCCCCGGAGGGTGGGGAGGGCCTCCCCGTGGCGGATGTCCACCCGGAGGCCCAGGCGCAGGGCCGCCTGGTCCAGGACGCCCAAGGCCTCGAGGTCCTTGTCCACCGCGAGGGCGTACGCCCCCTTGCGGGCCGCCCTCAGGGCGAACCCCCCCACGTAGCTGTACACGTCCAGGACCCGCTCCCCGGGACGCACTATGGCCTCAAAGAGGCGGCGGTTCTCCCGCTGGTCCAGGTAGTACCCCGTCTTCTGGGCGAGGGCGAGGGGGATGGGGAAGCGGAGGCCGTCCTCCTCCACCTCGAGGACCTCCGGCACCTCCCCGTAGACCACCCCCACCCTTTCGGGAAGGCCCTCCTGCCGCCTGGCCTCCACGTCGCTCCGCTCGTAGACTCCTTTGGGGGCCACCACCTCCAAGAGGGCGGGAAGCCACACCTCCCGCAGGGCCTCCATGCCCCGGGAGCGGACCTGGAGGACCAGGACCTCCCCGAAGCGGTCCACCACGAGGCCGGGAAGCCCGTCCGCCTCCCCGTGGACAAGGCGGTGGCTCTCCCCTAGGCCTTGCCTGCGCCGGAGCGCCCGGGCGAACCGCCCCTGGAAGAAGGCGCGGTTCAAGGGCCCTGGGTCGAAGCGGAAGGCCCGAAAGGGCACCCGGCTCCGAGGGTCGTAGTAGCCCACGGCCAAAAAGCGCCCCTCCACGTCCACGGCCTCCGCCACCCCCACCCCCTCGGGCGGGGCGGCGATCTCGTCCCGGTAGAGGTTCGGGTAGAAGTTGCGGAGCTTCCGCTCCTTGCCCGCCTTGACCACAAGCCTCAGCACAGGCCCCAGCATACGCCTGGTATGGTGGAGCCATGAACCGGAAGCGGTGGCTCGCCCTCGCCCTCTTCCTCGCCGTGGCCCTTCTGGTGGTGGGCCTGGGCCGGCTCACGGCGAGGCCCCCCGCCCAAGGCCCCTGGCGGGAGACCACCCTCTACGGCCAGGGGGAGAAGGTCCTGCTTCTGGAGCTTCTCGGCGAGATCCCCTCGGGCAAGGCCCTGGAGCGCTTCCTCTCCCAGGTGCGCCAGGCCCGGGAGGACGAGGAGGTGCGGGCCGTGGTCCTCTACGTGGAAAGCCCCGGGGGCGGGGTCACGGAAACGGAGGCCCTGCACCGCGCCCTTCTCGCCCTGGCCCAGGAGAAGCCCCTGGTGGCAAGCCTCGGAAGGGTGGCGGCGAGCGGCGGCTACTACGTGGCCACCGCCGCCCGGGAGATCCTCGTCCCCCCCACGGCGGTGACCGGCTCCATCGGGGTGGTCGGCTACCTGCCCCAGGTGGGGGAGCTTTTGGCCAAGGTGGGCGTCCGGGTGGAGGTGCTCAAGGAGGGGCGGCTCAAGGACATGGCCTCGCCCCTCCGTCCCCTCACCCCGGAGGAGCGGGAGGTGGTCCAGGGCCTTCTGCGCGAGGCCTACGAGCTTTTCGTCCAGCGGGTGGCGGAGGGGCGGGGGATGCCCCGGGAGAAGGTCCTCGCCCTCGCCGACGGGCGCATCTACTCGGGGAAGCAGGCCGTGGCCCTGGGCCTCGCCGACGGGGAGGGCTACCTGGAGGACGCCGCCCGAAGGGCTGCGGAGCTTGCGGGCCTTAAGGCCTTCCGCCTCGTGCGCTACACCAGGCCCAAAGGCCTCCTGGAGGGGCTTTGGGGCGAGGAGGTTCCCTGGGCCCAGGCCCTTCTCCAGGCGCGCTTTCGCGTAGAATACCGCTACCTTGGAGGTGGCCTGTGGTGATCGCAAGCCCTTGGCGAAGGCTCGTGGCCTCCCTGGTGGACAGCCTCGTCCTCCTCCCCCTAAGCCTCCTCCTCATGGCCCTGGCGGGGGTGGACCCCCTGGGCCCCACCACCTGGGTCCAGGACCTCCTCTTCCAGTGGATCCCCGGCTGGACCTACTACACCGCCTTCACCGCCCTCTACGGGGCCACCCCGGGCAAGATGGCCTTGGGCCTCAAGGTGGTGCGAACGGACGAGCGGCCCGTGGACTGGCTCACCGCCTTCATGCGGGAGGTGGTGGGCAAGACCCTCTCCACCCTTCCCCTGGGGCTCGGCTACCTCTGGGCCTTCTTCCACCCCAGGCGCCAGGCCTGGCACGACCTCATCGCCGACACCCTGGTGGTGCGGGCCTCGAGGCCGGGCTAAGTGCCCCGCCGCGGCGAAAGGGCCTTCCTTCGGCCGTGCTAGCGAAACCAAAGAGGGCAGGCGGGCCTGGGGTGGCCTAAAAGATCCGCTTGCCCAAGAGGCTTAGCGCCAGGCCCACCAGCATCTCGGCGGTGCGGTTGCGCTCGTCCAGGATGGGGTTCACCTCCACTAGGTCCAGGCTCTGCACCCGGCCCGACTCGGCCAGGATCTCCATGAGGAGGTGCGCCTCCCGGTAGGTGAGCCCCCCGGGCACCGGGGTCCCCACCCCGGGGGCGAGGGTGGGGTCCAGGACATCGGCGTCCAGGGAGACGTGGAGGGGGAGACCCTGGAGGTGCTTTAGGACCTCCTCGGCGATCCGGGCCACGCCGAGGCGGTCCACCTCGTGCATGGTGTAGACCCGGACCCCCGCCTCCTTAAGGAGCCGCTTCTCCCCGGGGTCCAGGCTCCGCACCCCCACCAGGACCACGTCCTTGGGGTCCACGGCCCGGAAGACCTCCGTGAGCCGGGGATGGCCCAGGCCCGAGAGGACGGCGAGGGGCATGCCGTGGACGTTGCCGCTCGGCGAGGTCTCGGGGGTGTTGAAGTCGGCGTGGGCGTCCACCCAGACCACGCCCACCCGCCGGCCCCGGGCGGCTCCCGCCACCGAGCCCATGCTCAAGGAGTGGTCCCCACCCAAGACGATGGGGAAAACCCCCTCGGGCAAGGCCGCCAGGCGCTCCTTTAGGGCGAGGGCCGCGGCCCGGATCTCCTCCAGGTAGGCGAGGCCCCGCCCCCTTCGCCTCGAGGCCCGGGCCAGGGAGACGGGCACGTCCCCCAGGTCCTCCACGGTGTAGCCCAGATCCTCCAGCTGCTCCAAAAGCCGGGCGTACCGCAGGGCGGACGGCCCCATGTCCACGCCCCGCCGGTTCGCCCCCAGGTCCATGGGTACGCCCACCACGGCCACGCGTTCCATGGGGGGCATGGTAGCAGAAACGTCCATGCGGGGCTTGGGAAGTTTATGCGCCCTAGAGCACCACCAGGGCCACCTCCTGCCCCTCGGGGAGGAGGAAGGCCCGGACCCCGTCCGTGCCGAAGATGACGTAGGGCACCCGCCAGCGGGCCTCCTTGCGGTCCGTGGGGCTGGGAAAGGCAGGCCCCCTGGGATGGGAGTGGTAAATGGCGAGGAGGCTTAAGCCTTCCCGTTCCAGCGCCTTGAGGGCCTTGAGGAGGGCCAGGGGGTCCGCCAGGTAGGCGGTAAGGGGGCTCGGGTGGACGTTGGGCAAGGGGATGACCCGCTCCACCTCGCGCCTGCCCGCCCAGAGGCCCACCCCCTCCTTGGGGGCCTCCCTCAGGAGGTGGGCCCGGGTCTCCTCCAGAAGGCCTCGAGGCACGTAGAGCACAAGGCCATGATACCCGCCGGGACAACCGCCCCGCCCTCCGGCGTATACTATGGGCACCGAAGGAGGCGCCATGATCCGAACCGTCGCCCTGGTGGGGCACGCGGGAAGCGGGAAAACCACCCTCACGGAGGCCCTGCTTTACAAGACCGGGGCCAAGGAACGCCGGGGCCGGGTGGAGGAGGGCACCACCACCACGGACTACACCCCCGAGGCCAAGCTCCACCGCACCACGGTGCGCACCGGGGTCGCCCCCCTCCTCTTTCGGGGCCACCGCGTCTTCCTCCTGGACGCCCCGGGCTCCGGGGACTTCGTGGGGGAGATCCGGGGGGCTTTGGAGGCGGCGGATGCCGCCCTCGTGGCGGTCTCGGCGGAAAGCGGGGTCCAGGTGGGGACGGAAAGGGCCTGGACCGTGGCGGAAAGGCTCGGCCTTCCCCGGATGGTGGTGGTCACCAAGCTGGACAAGGGCGGGGACTACTACGCCCTCCTGGAGGACCTGAGGAGCACCCTGGGCCCCATCCTCCCCATAGACCTGCCCCTCTACGAAGGAGGGGAGTGGGTGGGGCTTATGGACGTCTTCCACGGCAAGGCCTACCGCTACGAGAACGGGGAGGAAAGGGAGGCGGAGGTCCCCCCGGAGGAAAGGGAGAGGGTCCAGCGCTTCCGCCAGGAAGTCCTCGAGGCCATCGTGGAAACCGACGAGGGCCTCTTGGAGAAGTACCTGGAAGGGGAGGAGGTCACGGGCGAGGCCCTGGAGAAGGCCTTCCACGAGGCGGTGCGGCGGGGCCTCCTCTACCCCGTGGCCCTGGCCTCCGGGGAGAGGGAGATCGGGGTCCTGCCCCTTCTGGAACTGATCCTGGAGGCCCTCCCCTCCCCCACGGAGCGCTTCGGGGATGGCCCCCCCTTGGCCAAGGTCTTCAAGGTCCAGGTGGACCCCTTCATGGGCCAGGTGGCCTACATGCGCCTCTACCGGGGAAGGCTTAAGCCCGGGGACAGCCTCCAAAGCGAGGCCGGGCAGGTGCGCCTCCCCCACCTCTACGTGCCCATGGGGAAGGACCTCCTGGAGGTGGAGGAGGCGGAGGCGGGGTTCGTCCTGGGCGTCCCCAAGGCGGAAGGCCTCCACCGGGGCATGGTCCTTTGGCAAGGGGAGAAGCCGGAAAGCGAAGAGGTGCCCTTCGCCCGCCTGCCCGACCCCAACGTCCCCGTGGCCTTAAGGCCCAAGGGGCGTACGGACGAGACCAGGCTGGGCGAGGCCTTGAGGAAGCTTTTGGAGGAGGACCCAAGCCTTAGGCTAGAGCGGCAGGAGGAGACCGGGGAGCTCCTCCTATGGGGGCACGGGGAGCTCCACCTCGCCACCGCCAAGGAGCGCCTTCAGGACCACGGGGTGGAGGTGGAGTTCTCCGTGCCCAAGGTGCCCTACCGGGAGACCATCAAGAAGGTGGCCGAGGGCCAGGGCAAGTACAAGAAGCAGACCGGGGGGCACGGCCAGTACGGGGACGTGTGGCTCAGGCTGGAGCCCGCAAGCGAGTACGGCTTTGAGTGGCGCATCACCGGGGGGGTCATCCCCAGCAAGTACCAGGAGGCCATAGAGGAGGGGATCAAGGAGGCGGCCAAGAAGGGGGTGCTGGCGGGCTTTCCGGTGATGGGCTTCAAGGCCATCGTCTACAACGGCTCCTACCACGAGGTGGACTCCTCGGACCTCGCCTTTCAGATCGCCGCAAGCCTCGCCTTCAAGAAGGTGATGGCCGAGGCGCACCCCGTGCTTCTAGAGCCCATCTACCGCCTCAAGGTCCTCGTCCCTCAGGAGCGGGTGGGGGACGTCCTCTCCGACCTCCAGGCCCGGCGGGGGCGGATTTTGGGCATGGAGCAGGAGGGGGCCTTGAGCGTGGTCCACGCCGAGGTGCCCCTCGCCGAGATCCTGGAGTACTACAAGGCCCTCCCCAGCCTCACCGGGGGAGCGGGGGCCTACACCCTGGAGTTCAGCCACTACGCCGAGGTCCCCCCGCACCTCGCCCAGAGGATCGTCCAGGAAAGGGCCCAGGAGGGCTAGGTGGCCTTGGACCGGCTTCGGGAAGCCCTGGGGGAAGCCCTCTTCGGCCAAGAGGAGGTCATAGAGGCCCTCCTCGCCGTCCTCCTCGCCCGGGGGCACGCCCTCTTGGAAGGGATGCCGGGCCTGGGCAAGACCCTCCTCGCGGAGAGCCTGGCCCGGGCGAGCGGCCTCGCCTACAAGCGCATCCAGTTCACCCCGGACCTCCTCCCCCAGGACCTCACGGGAAGCGAGGTCTACCGGGAGGGGCGCTTCGTCTTCGTCCCAGGACCCATCTTCGCCCAGGTGGTCCTGGCGGACGAGATCAACCGGGCGCCCCCTAAGGTGCAGTCGGCCCTCCTCGAGGCCATGCAGGAGCGGGCGGTGACCGCAGGAGGGGTGCGCTACCCCCTGCCCGAGCCCTTCTTCGTGGTGGCCACGCAAAACCCTTTAGAGCTTGAGGGCACCTACCCTCTCCCAGAGGCCCAGCTGGACCGCTTCACCGCCAAGATCCCCTTCCGCCCCCCGAGGCGGGAGGTGTGGCTCAGGATCCTCACCGAGGAGCCCAAGGCCCCAGAGCCGGTGGAGGTGGACCTCCTAAAGGCCCAGGAGGAGGCGAAGGAGGTGCGGGTGGCCAAGGAAGCCCTGGAGGCCATCACCCACGTGGCCTTCCTCACCCAGGAGGACCGGCGCCTCCGCATGGGGCTTTCCCCCCGCGGGGCCAAGGCGTGGCTTTCCCTTGCCCGGGCCCTCGCCTACCTGCGGGGGAAGCCCTTCGTGGACTGGAAGGAGCTTAAGGACGCCGCCTTCCTCGCCCTCCCCCACCGCCTCTTCCTCACGGAGGAAGCCCTTTACGCGGGGGAAAGCGCCGAGGGTGTGCTGAAGGAAGCTTTGAGGAAAGGAGGGATTCCATGAAGTGGGTGCGGTTTTTCCACGAGGTGGGCCTCGAGGACGTCCCCCTGGTGGGGGGGAAGAACGCCTCCCTGGGGGAGATGATCCGGGAGCTCTCCCCCTTAGGGGTCAGGGTGCCCGAGGGCTTCGCCACCACCAGCGAGGCGTATTGGCACTTTCTGGAGCATAACGGCCTGAAGGAGGCCATCGCCCGGGAACTGGGGGAGCTGGACCCGGAGGACCCCAAGGCCCTGCAAAGGGTAAGCCGCCGCCTGCGGAACCTGATCCTGAAAGGGGAATACCCTAAGGACCTCCGGGAGGAAATCCTCAAGGCCTACCGCAGGCTTTCTGAGGAAGCGGGGGAGGAGGAGATCCCCGTGGCCGTGCGGAGTAGCGCCACCGCCGAGGACCTCCCCACGGCGAGCTTCGCCGGGCAGCAGGAAAGCTTTCTCTATGTCCAGGGGGAAGAGGACCTCCTCCTCCACGTGAAGCGGGCCATGGCGAGCCTCTTCACCGCCCGGGCCATCAGCTACCGGGCCCACATGGGCTTTGACCACCTCAAGGTGGCCCTCTCCGTGGGGGTCCAGCGCATGGTCCGGGCGGACGACGCCGCAAGCGGGGTCATCTTCACCCTGGACCCCGACACCGGCCACCGGGGCTTCGTCTACCTCACGGCCATCTACGGCCTGGGCGAGAACATCGTCCAGGGCCGGGTGATTCCGGACGGCTACTACGTGCACAAGGAGACCTTCCGTGAGGGCTTCCGGGCCGTGGTCTACAGAAGGCTCGGCGCCAAGGAGCTCACCCTGGCCTTTGACCCGAGGGAAGGCCGGCTCAAGAACCGCCCCACGCCCCTCTACCTGCGAAACCGCTTCGCCCTAAGGGACGAGGAGGTCCTCCTCCTTGCCGACTGGGCCCTGAAGATTGAGGACCACTACTCCAAGAAGCGGGGTAGCCCCACCCCCATGGACATTGAGTGGGCCAAGGACGGCCCCACGGGAGAGCTTTTCATCCTCCAGGCCCGGCCCGAGACGGTCCACTCGCAAAAAAGCCCCGTGCTCCGGGTCTTCCGCCTCCTCAAGCGGGGCGAGGTCCTGGCGGAGGGCCTCGCCGTGGGGGAGGCCATCGCCGCGGGACGGGCCCGCGTCCTCAGGGACCCGAGGGAGATGGACCGCTTCCAGGAGGGGGAGGTCCTGGTCACGGAGACCACCAACCCCGACTGGGAGCCCATCATGAAGAAGGCGGCGGCCATCGTCACCGAAAGGGGCGGGCGCACCTCCCACGCGGCCATCGTGGCCCGGGAGCTGGGGGTGCCCGCGGTGGTGGGGGCGGTGGGAGCCACGCGGAGCGTCCCCGAGGGGGAGGAGGTCACGGTCTCCTGCGCCGAGGGGGAGCGGGGCGTGGTCTACCGGGGAAGGCTTCCCTTTGAGGTGGAGGAGATCCGCCCCGAGACCCTGCCCAGGACCCAGACCCGGATCCTGGTGAACGTGGGCACCCCGGAGGAGGCCCTGAGGACGAGCCTCCTCCCCACGGAGGGGGTGGGGCTTTTGCGCATGGAGTTCGTCTTCGCAAGCCACGTGCGCGTCCACCCCCTGGCCCTCACCCGGTTTGAAACCCTCCCCAAGGAGGTGCGCCGCCAGGTGGAGGAGGTCACCGAGGCCTACCCCGACAAGCGGGCCTACTTCGTGGAGCGCCTGAGCGAGGGCATCGGCCTCATCGCCGCCGCCTTCTATCCGAGGCCCGTTCTCCTCCGCTTCTCCGACTTCAAGACCAACGAGTACGCCCGCCTCCTCGGGGGGCACCTCTTTGAGCCCAAGGAGGAAAACCCCATGCTGGGGTGGCGGGGGGCGAGTCGCTACTACCACCCGGACTACAAGGAGGGCTTTCTCCTGGAGGTGGCCGCGGTGAAGCGGGTGCGGGAGGAGATGGGCCTTAAAAACCTCCACGTGATGGTCCCCTTCTGCCGCACCCCCGAGGAGGGGGAGAAGGTCCTAAGGGTCATGGCGGAAGGGGGGCTTAAGCGGGGGGAGGAAGGCCTCGAGGTCTACGTGATGGCGGAGATCCCCTCCAACATCCTCGAGGCCGAGGCCTTCGCCGAGCTCTTTGACGGCTTCTCCATCGGCTCCAACGACCTCACCCAGCTCGCTTTGGGCCTGGACCGGGACTCGGAAAGGGTGGCCCACCTCTTTGACGAGCGGCGGGAGACGGTGAAGCGCCTCGCGGCCATGCTCATTGAGAAGGCCCACGCCAAGGGGAAGAAGGTGGGCATCTGCGGCCAGGCCCCTTCCGACTACCCCGAGTTCGCCGCCTTCCTGGTGGAACGGGGCATAGACTCCCTAAGCCTCAACCCCGATGCCCTCCTGCGCACGGTTCGGGAGGTAGCGGAGGTGGAAAGGCGGCTCGGGATCGGGTAGCCTGGGGCATGGTCCGCGAGCCCTTCAACGCTCTAAGCCACGCCCTGGGGGTCCCCCTGGCCCTTCTGGGAAGCTTTTTCCTCTTCCTCCTGGCCCCCAAGGAGGCCTGGCCGGCCCTTTTGGTCTTCGGCCTCACCATGGCCCTCATGTTCGGGGCCAGCGCCCTCTACCACGCCCTAAGGGTGGAGGATAGGACCCTGGCCTGGCTCCGTCGGCTGGACCACGCCGCCATCTTCCTCTTCATCGCCGGAAGCTACACCCCCTTCCTGGTGGAGGGGCTAAAGGAGGGCCTCAGGCCCTTTGCCCTGGGGCTGGTGTGGGGCCTGGCCCTTCTGGGGGTGGGCTTCCGCCTCCTCTTCCTGAGGACTCCCCGGTGGCTCTACACCCTGGCCTACCTGGGCTTGGGCTGGCTTTCCGTACTCTTCCTGCCCAAGCTGGCCCTTCCCCTACCCACTTTCGCCCTCATGGCCACCGCCGGGCTCTTCTACACCCTGGGGGCCCTGGTCTACGGGAGGAAGCACCCCGACCCCTGGCCCGAACGGGTGGGCTTCCACGGCCTCTGGCACCTCCTCGTCCTCCTGGGAAGCCTCTTTATGTACCTGGCGGTCTTGAGCCTCTACACCTAGCTTTCTCATGAGAAAGTAAGTACCATGGGAGGCATGGAGCCGCCCCTGATCCTCATCGTGGAGGACGAGAAGGACATCGCCCGCTTCATTGAACTGGAGCTCCAGGCCGAGGGCTACCGCACCGAGGTGGCCCACGACGGGATCACCGGGCTTTCCAAGTTCCGGGAGGTGAGCCCCAACCTGGTGATCCTGGACCTGATGCTCCCCGTGATGGACGGGATTGAGGTGGCCAAGCGCATCCGCAAGACCTCCAACGTCCCCATCCTCATCCTCACCGCCAAGGACCGCGTGGAGGACAAGGTGGAGGGGCTGGACGCGGGGGCCGACGACTACCTGGTCAAGCCCTTCTCCATAGAAGAGCTCCTCGCCCGGGTGCGGGCCCACCTCCGCCGCGTGACCCCGGCCATCACCGGGGAGATCCGGGTGGCGGACCTCATCATCAACCTCGAGGGCCGGGAGGTCTTCCGGGGAAACCGCCGCATTGAACTCTCCAACAAGGAGTTTGAGCTTCTGGAGCTCCTCGCCAAAAACCCCGGCAAGGTCTTCAGCCGCTACGAGATTGAGGAGAAGGTCTGGCCCGGCTACCAAGGGGGAAGCAACGTGGTGGACGTCTACATCGGCTACCTGCGCAAGAAGCTGGAGGCGGGGGGGGAGCGCCGCCTCATCCACACGGTGCGGGGCGTGGGGTACGTCCTCAGGGAGGACTGAGCCCAAGCCTAGCCTCCCGGCATGACCCTTAGGACCCGGATCACCCTCCTCACGGCGGGGCTCCTCCTCGTGGCCTTTTTGGTCCTCGGCTTCGCCCTGGAGGGGCTCCTTCGGAACTTCCTCTACGGGAGCCTGCGCACCGACCTGAAGGAGGCGGCCAACCAGGTGGTGCGCCTCCTCAACCTGGGGGGGCAGGCCCTCCTCGAGGCCGGCCTCCCCCCGAGCCTCTACGCCGAGGTCCAGCTCCTCCCCGAGGAGGACCCGGCCCTCCTCGCCCGGGAGGGCGGGATCAGCCTGCAGAAAACCCCCGCCCTGGGAAGCCAGCGCCTCCTCCTCCAGGAGGAGGCCTACCGGGAGCTCCTCAAGCGGGGAGAGGTGTGGGCCTACGCGGAGCTCCCCCGTGAGGGCCACCCCCTGCGGCTTCTCGTCTACGCCCGGAAGGTGGAGGTCAACCTCTCGGGCTCGGTGTGGAAGGGCGCCCTCCTCGTGGGCCGGCCCACGGAGGACCTCGAGGCCACCCTAAGCCAGTTCGCCCGCATCTACGCGGGCACGGCCCTCTTCGTCCTCCTCCTCTCCCTCTTCCTCGCCCGCAGCCTCGTGGCCCGGGCCCTGGAGCCCTTGGAGTGGGCGGCGCGCAAGGCCGAGGCCATGAGCGCCCGCCCCGAGCCCTTACCGGAGCCGGAAACCCGGGACGAGGTGGCCGCCCTGGTCAAGGCCCTGAACGGGATGCTCACCCGCCTGCAGGAGGCCTTTGAGGCCCAGACCCGCTTCCTCCAGGACGCCTCCCACGAGCTCAGGACCCCCATCACCGCCATCCTGGGGCACGTGGGCTACCTGCTCCGGCGCACCCCCCTCACCGAGGCCCAGCGGGAGAGCCTCGAGGTGGTGAAGCGGGAGGCGGAGCGCATGGGCAAGCTCGTCTCCGACCTCCTGGACCTCTCGCAAAGCGGCGCCTGGAGGATCCGCCCCGTGCCTGTGCGCGTTTTAGATTTCCTGGAAGAGGTGCGGGAGGAGTTTGCCAAAAGCTTTGACGGGGAGATCCTGGTGGAGGCCCCCGAGGACCTCTACGTCCTGGGGGACCCCGACCGGCTCCACCAGGTCATGGCCAACCTGGTCTCCAACGCCCTCAAGGCGGGGGCCCGGCACGTGTGGCTTAGGGCCTTTGACCTAGGGGACAAGGCGGTGGTCCGGGTGGAGGACGACGGGGAGGGGATCCCCGAGGAGCACCTTCCCCACCTCTTTGAGCGCTTCTACCGGGTGGACAAGGCCCGGGACCGGGAACGGGGCGGGTCGGGCCTCGGCCTCGCCATCGTGAAGGCCATCCTCGAGGCCCACGGGGGGGAGGTCTGGGTGGAAAGCCAGGTGGGCAAGGGGACGGCCTTCAGCTTTTCCCTTCCCGCAAGCGGGCCACCGCCTCCTCCACGCTGATCTCCCCCCGCCTTAGGGCCTCCAGGACCTCGAGGCGGTCCTTCCCCTCGTCCTCCTCGTACCCCAGGGCCTTCAGGAGGGCGTCCAGCCGGGCCCGCACCGTGGGGTAGGAAACCCCCAGGATGCGCTCCACCTCCTTCAGGTTCCCCCGGGTCTTCACGAAAAGCCGCAGGAAGTCCAGGTGCTCCTTGGGGAGGAGGGCGAACTCGTTCAAGGCGAAGCGCCCGTGCACCTCGGTGCCGCAAGCGGGGCAGAAGAGGGCCTTCACCGCCAAGGGCCCCTCGCAGGCCGGACACCGCGTGGGAAGAGGCCGGATCACCATACGCCCACCTTTACCCCTATCCTCTCCACCTCCAGCTCCAAAAGCACCAAAGGAGGAAGCCGCCTAAGGGCGAAGACCGCCCCCAGGGGCGTCCTCAAGGCCTTCCCCCGAAGGAGGGCCCGGGTCTTGTGGAGGAAGAGGACGAGGAGAAGGCCCCACTCCAAAGCCAAGAGGGGAAGCGCCAGGAAAAGGGGGAGGGGGAAAGGCCCCCGCACCCGGAGGTAGAGGAACCGGGGGCGCAAGGTGATCACGCCACCTCCACCAGGATCTGGACCGGGTGGCCTTCCTCCTCCGCCTCAATCTCCACGAGCTTCCCCTCGGGCACCCCCTCCCGCACCAGGCGCAGGAGGTCCCCGAGGTGCACCCCCTTCCCCGCCAGGGTGGCCTTGGCCTCCTGCGGCAAGAAGGCCTCCACAAGCTCCGCCAAGGCCAGGGGCAGGTTGACGTTCACCCGCACGGGCTTGCCCTCGTCGTAGGCGTGGATGCGCACCCTCAGAACCTGGAGAGGCCCCTTGGCCCTAGGCCGCGCCTCCACCGCCTCGAGGAGAGCCAAGGCCTCCTCCACCCCGACCTCCCCCGAACGCACCATCTCCAGTATGCGCCGTTTCTCCTCCACGCTTAACCTCCTTGTGGAGGATTGTAAACCAAAGCTTTACATTTTGTCAACCTTACCCTTGCATAGTCTAAAACCCCAGCCCCGAGGGGTGCCGGGAACCCAGAAAGGGAGCCCCCAAAAGGGCGAACAGGAAGAGGGCGTAGGCCTCGAGGAGGAGGCCCGCCCGAAGAAGGCCCCGCAGCCGCTCGTCCAGAAGGAAGTAGAGGGTGAGGAGAAGCCAGCCCAGGACCACCGAAACCTCCTTGGGGTCCGGGCTCAAAGGGCTCCCGAAGTAGCCGAAGGCCCAGGCCATGCCGCTCGCAAGCCCCAGGGTGGCCGCCACGTACCCCACCCGGAGGTAACCCCGCTCAAGCCGCCTCAGGCTCCAAAGGGGGGCGGCGGCCACGGCCCGCTCGGGGGCCAGGCGGAGCCTCAGGTCCTGGAGGGCGCACATCGCCCCCGCCCCCACCCCCACGCTCAGGGCGAGGTAGGCCACGAGGAAGGCCCCGGCGTGGAAGAGGGTGAGGAGGAGGGGCAGGTCTCCCCCGGGGTGGGGTAGGGACCGGAGGGCGAAGAGGCCGAGGAGGAGGGCCAAAAAGGCCAGGTACCGGCCCAGGGGCCTAAGCCGGGGCCGGTCCCAAAGGGTCTTTCCCCGGAGGGCGAGGAGCCCCCCCAGGACCAAGGCCACCTGGGCGGGCCCGGCGAAGGGCCCTTCGGCCAAGGCGTGGAAGAGGGCCCCAAGGAGCAGGAAGGCCCCGCCCCAGGAAAGCCCCGCGGGGAGGAAGACCCCAAAGGCCACCCCCACCACCCCGAGAAAGGCCAGGGCCAGGGTCATGTCCGGGAAAGCCGGTAGAGGAGGCAGTCCTCCGGGCAGGGAGGCCCCCCCACCCGGTCCAGGGCGCGGCGCTTCAGCCCCAGGATGAAAGGGTGGGCCAGACGCCCCGCCGCCTTTTCCAGCTCCACGGGCCCGGCCTCCGGCTGGGCCTTGGCCGCCTGGACCCGGGCCCAGGCCTCGAGGGCCCGGATGGCCTCCCGCACCCGGTGGCCCGCGTACCACTCCATGTAGTCCCCTAAGGCCTTCTCAATGAGGGCTTCCACCTTGGGGATCTCCCCCGCGCGGGCCCTTAGGTTCCGGTCCACCACCCGCTTGAGGTCGTCCAGGTTGTAGAGGTAGGCGTGGGGGAGATCCCCCACCCGGGGGTCAATGTTCCGGGGAAGGGCGATGTCTATGAGGAAAAGGGGCTTGGCCCGCTTGGGCAGGTCCTCGGGGCCCACCAGGTAGTGGGGGGCGGCGGCCGAGGCCACCACCAGGTCCGCCTGGCGCAAGACCTGGGGAAGGGCGGGAAGGCCAAAGGCCTCGCCGCCAAAGCGCTCCGCCAGGGCCTGGGCCTTTTCCTCCGTCCGGTTCACGACCAGGATCCGCCCCACCCCGTGGGCCTTCAGGTGGGTGAGGAAAAGCTCCGCCATCTCCCCCGCCCCCAGCACGGCCACGGAAAGCCCGGAAAGGTCCCCGTAGACGGCGAGGGCCAGGTCCAAAGCGGCGTAGGCCACGCTCACCGCCCCCATGCCGATGCCCGTCTCGCTCCGGGCCCGCTTGCCCAAGGCGATGGCCGACTGAAAGGCCTTCTCCAGAAGGCTTTCCGTGGCGCCCTGCCTCCTGGCCAGGAAGAGGGCCTCCCGCACCTGGCCCAGGATCTGGGCCTCCCCCACCACCAGGGAGTCCAGCCCGGCGGCCACCCGGTAGAGGTGGCGCAGGGCCTCCACCCCCTCCTTCACGTAGAGGTGCCGGGGGGCCACCCCCCTTGAGAGGAGGAGGGCCCTGGCCTTCTCGGGGCTTCCCACCCCGTAGAGCTCCGTGCGGTTGCAGGTGGAGAGGACCACCCCCTTGCCCAGGGCGGAAAGGGCGGCGGGGAGGGCCACCACGGGGTCCAAGGCGGCCTTCTCCCGCACCTCCAGGGGGGCGGTCTTGTGGGAGAGGCCCACCAGGTAGAGGGGCAAGGCCATACGCTCCCCTGAGTATACGCCACCGGGGTAGGGACGTTTGCCCTACCGCCCGAGGGCCCGGAGAAGGGCGGCAAAAAGCCCTTCTAGCCCTGGGCTTTCCGCCTCCACCACGGGAAAGCCAAGCCTACGGGCCTCCTCCCCGGTGCTCGGGCCGATGGCGGCCGCCTTGGGGCGCTTAGCGGTCCAGCGGGCGAAGGCCCGCACCCCGCTCGGGCTGAAGAAGGCCACCACCTCCGCCCGCTCCAAGAGGGCCACCTCCTCGGGAGCGAGGGCCCTTTCCCGGGTGGCGTAGACCGGAAGGCGCACCACCTCCACCCCCCGCGCCCTAAGCCCCTCCTCCAGGTCCTTTCCCGCCAGGTCCCCGGCCACAAAGAGGACCCTTTGCGCCTGGGGAAAGCTTTGGGCCAGGTCCTTGGCCGTGGCCCGTGGGGGCAGGAAGGCCGGGGGAAGCCCCCCTGCCCTCAGGACCCCCGCCGTGCCCTCCCCCACAGCCGCCACCTTTAGGAAGGGGCGGCCCGCCTCCTCCCAGGCAAGGAGGAGGCGCTTCGCCCCCTCCTTGGAGGTCACGGCCACGTAGTCCCACCCCTCCTTGAGCTTTTCGGAGAGGAGGGCGCGGGCGGGAAGGTCCACCTGCTCCAAAAGGGCCACCTCCGCCGCCTCTATCCCGAGGGCGGCGAGCCTCGCAAGGAGCGCCCTATCCTTCCCCCTCGTGAGGAGCACCACGGCCCTTGAGCACCTTCTGGAAAAGCTTCATGGCGGCCAGGGCCCGGGGAAAGCCGAGGAAGAGGGCGGACTGCAGGATGGTCTCCCGCACCTCCCGTTCCGTGGCCCCCACCCTCAAGGCCCCCTCCAGGTGGGTGGCGAGCTCCTTGGGGCTCCCCAGAGCGATGAGGGCGGTGATGGCGAGAAGCTCCCGGGTCTTCAGGTCCAGGCCCGGCCTCGCCAGGACCTCCTCGTAGGCGAAGTCCCGGATGTAGCGGAAGAGGTCCTCGTCCACCGCCTTGAGGCTCTCCTCAATGGCCTCGGCCTTCTCCCCCCAGATGGCGGCCCGGACGCTCATGGGAGATAGTCTAGCACCCTTTCCAGCCGGGGAAGGGCCTTGGGGTTCTCCCCAAGGGGGTCAAAGAGGAGGGCCCGCATCCCCACGGCCTCCGCCCCCAAAAGGTCCGCCTCCGCGTCCCCCACGTGCACCGCCTCCTCCGGGGAAACCCCGAGGGCCTCTAGGGCCTCCCGGAAGAGCCTCGGGTCGGGCTTGGCGTAGCCGGAGAGGGCGCTCACCGAGAGGTGATCAAAGTAGCGCCCAAGGCCCACCACCTCCAGGATCTCCGGCAGGGTGGCGTCCCAGTTGGAGACCACGGCCAGGGGGTACCCCTTCGCCTTAAGGGCCTTCAGGGTGGCCTCCGCCCCGGGGACGAGGGGCCAGGTGGCGGGGTCCTTCCAGCGGGCCACAAGCTCTCGGGAAAGGGCCTCGGCGTGGTCCTCGAGGCCCATCCCCACGAGGAGCCTCCGGTGGAACTCCCGCCAAAGGCCTAAGGCGGTCTCCAGGTCCCGGGCCTTCAGGTGGTTTTCCTCGTAGAAGCGGAAGGCCTCGAGGGCCGCCTTGCGCACATCCCCCCGCGGCCTCAGGCCCCGCGCCTCCAAAAGGGGCAGGAGCCAGAAGCGGGGGCTCGCCAGGATCAGGGTGTTCCCCACGTCAAAGGTCAGGGCCCGGACCATGGCCTCAGTCTATACCGCTTCTAACCCAAGCCTAACCCCCTCCCGCTACACTGCGCAAAGCATCCTAGGGAGGTGGGACCATGCAAGGATGGCTCTTCGCGGCGGCGCTTTTCGCCCTCACGGCTCTGGCCCAGACCTTTGAAGTGGTCTCGGGGGAGGCCCGCTACCGGGTACGGGAGCAGCTGGTCCAGATCGGCTTCGCCGAGGCCGTGGGCACCACCCAGGCGGTCAAAGGACAGGTGACCCTGCAGGGCGGGCAGGCAAATGGCCTTTTCACCGTGGATCTGCGGGAGCTTAGAAGCGACCAAGCCCGGCGGGACAACTACCTGCGGCGGAACACCCTGGAAACCGACCGCTTCCCCACCGCCACCTTCCGCCCCAAGGAAGTGCGGGGCCTCCCCAATCCCCTGCCCCAAAGCGGCAAGGTGGCGGTGCAAGTGGTGGGGGACCTCACCATCCGGGACGTGACCGAGGAGGTGGTCTGGGAGGGGGAAGCGGAGTTCCGGGGCGAGGAGGTGAGGGTTTTCCTAAAGACCGAGTTCCCCTTTGAGAAGTTCCGCCTTTCCCAGCCCCGGGTGGCGGTGGTCCTGAGCGTGGAAAACCGCATCCGGCTAGAGGTAGACCTAACCTTGAGGCGGAAATGAAACGGCGCGCCTTTTTGGGGTTATTCCTCCTTCCCTTGGCCCGGGGCCAAGGACCCACGCCCGCCCTCACCCAGGGCCCCTACTACCTTCGGGACGTGCCCCAAAGGGAAGACCTGAGGGAGGGGCTTCCCGGGGTGCCCTTGCGCCTCCTCCTTCGCGTGCGGGACCGGGCCTGCAGGCCCTTACAGGGCGCCCGGGTGGACCTCTGGCACACCGACGCCCTCGGCCGCTACTCCGGGGTCAACGCCCCCGGGACCTTCTGCCGGGGCTGGCAAGCCACGGACGAACGGGGGGAGGTGGCCTTCCTCACCCTCTTTCCCGGCTGGTACCCGAGCCGCACCCCCCACCTGCACCTGCGGGTGGAAGCGGGAGGGCGGGTCTTCGCCACCCAGCTCTTCTTCCCCGAGGAGGTCCAGCGCGAGGTCTACGCCCTCCCGCCCTACCGGGAAAGGGGGATGCCCCGGGTGAACAACCGCCAGGACGGCCTCTTCCGGGCGGACCTCCTCCTCCGCCTGGAACGGGAGGGGGAAGGGTACCGGGGGGCCTTCGTCCTCACCCTGCCCGGCTGAGGCTACGCTTCCTCTAGCTCCGCCATCATCCGCCGTAGCGCCTCTTTTAGCTCCGGCAAGCTCTGTCGGACCACAGTCCAAACGATTTCCACGTCTACGGCGAAATACTCGTGCACCACAACGTTGCGCAGGCCAATCACCCGCCGCCACGGAACCTCCGGGTAACGCTCCCGAACCTCCGAGGGAATCTGCCGGGCCGCCTCGCCGATGACCTCCAGGTTACGGACCACGGCGTCCACGGTACGGTCGTCCTGGGCGAAACGCTCAAAGGTTAGCCCGGCGGTGTAACGTTCAATCTTTTCTAAGCTTTCCAACATGTCTTGGAGAAGAAGGCGCGCATCCCGCTTAGACATGGACCAGGTCCTCTCGCACCGCTTGCCACAGGTGCGGCTTACGCCGCAAGGCCCCTGCGGTCAGCAGGTCCACCGGAAGCCCCAGTAGAGCTTCTAAGTAATCGCGCAGGTCCACGATCTCCCACCCTAGGGGGCGTTCTAGCGCTACCAGGATATCCACGTCGCTTACGGGGGTGGCCTCCCCCCGGGCGTAGGAACCGAAGATGGCCAGCTCCCGCACGCCGAAGCGGGCCCGAAGCTCCGGCTTGTGCCGGGCCAGGATGCTCAGGATCTCGCCCAGGGTCCTCATGGTCCGCCACCCCGAAAGGGGCCGAAGCGCCTCCGTGCCTCCAGTATACCCCCTTCCTTCGCCTCCCCTGCCCCTTCCCTGGTACCCTTAAGGGCATGATCGCCCGCTACCAGACGCCGGAGATGGCCCGCCTCTGGTCGGAGGAAAGCCGCTACCGGATGTGGGCCCGGGTGGAGGCCTACGCCCTCGAGGCCTGGGAGGCCTTAGGGGAGGTGCCCAAGGGCCTTTCGGCGAGGCTTCTCGCCAAGCTGGAGGAAAAGCCCCTGGACGGGGCCTTCGCCCGGAGGGTAGCGGAGCTGGAGGCGGTAACCCGCCACGACCTCGTGGCCTTCACCCGGGCCCTCGCCGAGTGGACGGGGAACGAGGAGGTGGGGCGCTACCTCCACCTGGGCCTTACCAGCTCCGACATCGTGGACACGGCGCAAAACGCCCTCCTGGTGGAGGCCCTAAGCCTCGTCCTGGAGGAGCTTAAGGGGGTGGAGGAGGCCTTAAAGGCCCTCGCCCTCCGCCACAAGCACACCCCCGCCATCGCCCGCACCCACGGGGTCCACGCCGAGCCCACGAGCTTCGGCCTCCGCTTCCTCTCCTTCCTCGCCGCCTTCCAAAGGGACGAGGAAAGGCTTAAGCGGGCGAGGGAGACCATAGGGGTCGCCATGCTCTCGGGCTCCGTGGGGAACTACGCCCATGTCCCCCCCGAGGTGGAGGCCCACGTGGCCCGGCGCCTGGGCCTCCGCCCCGAGCCCATTTCCACCCAGGTCGTCCCCCGGGACCGGCACGCCGAGGTCATGGCGGCCCTCGCCATCCTGGGGGGGAACATAGAGCGGGTGGCCGTGGAGCTACGCCACCTCCAGCGCACGGAGGTCCTCGAGGCCCAGGAGCCCTTCCACGAAGGGCAGACGGGGAGCTCCTCCATGCCCCACAAGAAGAACCCCGTGGGCCTGGAGAACCTCACCGGGGTGGCGAGGCTTTTACGGGGCTACCTCTTTCCCGCCCTGGAGGACATCGCCCTCTGGCACGAGCGGGACATCTCCCACTCCTCCGTGGAAAGGGTCATCCTCCCCGACGCCACCACCCTGGCCCACTACGCCTTGAGGCGCCTCAAGGGGATCCTCGAGGGCCTCGAGGTCTTTGAAGAGAACCTGGCCAGGAACCTGGACCTCACCCGGGGCCTCGTCTACTCCCAGCAGGTCCTCAACGCCCTCATCGCCCGGGGCCTTTCCCGAGATAAGGCCTACGCCCTCGTCCAGCGGAACGCCTTGAGGAGCTGGAAAGAGGGGAAGAGCTTCCTGGAACTCCTGGAGGCCGACCCCGAGAACCCCCTCAAGGGGGAGGAGCTAAGGGCCCTCTTTGATCCCAAGCCCTTCCTCCGGCACGTGGACGCCATCTACGCCCGCTTCGGGCTCTAGGCGCTCGCACCTTGCAACATGGGGTCCCCTGGCCAGAAGCCTTCTTGGGGCCCACGCTCTGGCGCAAGCCGGAGCTTAGAATGAGGGCATGCCCCGGTTTAGCCGGATCACCCACGATCCTCGCCTCTTCGGCGGTAAAGCCACCATCCGGGGGCTGCGCCTCACGGTGGCGGCCCTGCTCCGGCGGCTGGCCCACGGAGAACGCCCCGAGGACCTCCTCCGGGACTACCCGGAGCTTACCCTCGAGGACATCCGGGAAGCCTTGGCCTACGCCGCTTGGAGGCTGGAGGAGGAAGAGCACGCCCTAAGCCCGTGAAGATCCTGGTGGACATGAACCTCTCGCCGCGCTGGCGGGAAGCGCTCGAGGCCTCGGGGTACGAAGCCGTATGGTGGCGCGACGTGGGCCCGGCTAACGCCCCCGACGAGGCCCTACCCCCAGTGCTGGAGGTCTTAAGGCGTTTCTCCGAGGCTCTGGAACGGGGAGCCCTGGCGGTGATCGGACCCGAGAAAACGCGGCTTCGCCTCCTGCCGCTACAATGAAGGTAACGGGCCTCAGGCCCACAGGGAGAGGCATGGAGAAGCTCTACGAGGGCAAGGCCAAGGTGCTCTACCGGGAAGGCCCGGACACCTTAAGGGTCTACTTCAAGGACGAGGCCACCGCCTTCAACGCGCAAAAACGGGGGGTGATCCCGGGCAAAGGCGCGGTGAACAACAAGGTCTCGGCGGCCCTCTTCCGCTACCTCGAGGCCCACGGGGTCAAAACCCACTTCCTGGAGGAGGTCTCCGACCGGGAGATGCGGGTGAGGCGGGTGGAGATCCTTCCCCTGGAGGTGATCCTCCGCTTTAGGGCCGCGGGAAGCTTCGCCCGGCGCTACGGCCTAAAGGAGGGGACCCCGCTGAAGATGCCCCTTCTGGAGTTCTCCCTCAAAAACGACGCCCTGGGGGACCCCTTGATCTGCGAAAACGCCGTCCTCGCCCTGGGGCTTGCGGGGGAAGAGGAGCTTGAGGCGGTGAAGCGCACCGCCCTAAGGGTGGGGGAGCTCCTCAAGGCCTTCTTCGCCGAGCGGGGCCTAGAGCTCGTGGACTTCAAGCTGGAGTTCGGACGGCTTGGGGGAGAAGTCCTCCTCGCCGACGAGATCAGCCCCGACACCATGCGCCTTTGGGACGAGAAGGGGGAGCCTTTGGACAAGGACCGCTTCCGCAAGGACCTAGGCGGCGTGGAGGAGGCCTACCAGGAGGTGCTCCGGCGGGTCCTGGGGTAGACTTGGGCCATATGCCGCGCTACCAGGCCACCCTGCTCATTGAGCTGAAGAAGGGCATCCTGGACCCCCAGGGCCGGGCGGTGGAGGGGGTGCTGAAGGACCTCGGCCACCCGGTGGAGGAGGTGCGGGTGGGGAAGGTGCTGGAGATCGTCTTCCCGGCGGAAAACCTCCTGGAGGCCGAGGAGAAGGCCAAGGCCATGGGCGCCCTCCTCGCCAACCCGGTGATGGAGGTCTACGCCCTGGAAGCCCTAAAGGAACTCCCATGAGGTGGGCCATCGTTCGCTTCCCCGGCGCCAACTGCGACGAGGACGCCCGCTTCGCCCTGGAGAAGGCGGGGATCCGGGCGGAGTTCGTATGGCACACGGAAAGGGACCTCCGGGGCTTTGACGGGGTCTTTCTGCCCGGGGGGTTCAGCTACGGGGACTACCTGAGGGCGGGAGCCCTCGCCGCCAAGAGCCCGGTGATGGAAGCGGTGCGGCGCTTCGCCGAGGAAGGGCGGTACGTGGTGGGGGTCTGCAACGGCTTCCAGATCCTCACCGAGGCGGGCCTCCTGCCGGGGGCGCTTCTTGCCAACCTCAACCTCCACTTCACCTGCAAGGAGGTGGGGGTGCGGGTGGAGCGGAACGACCTCCCCTTCACCCGGCTCTACGCAAGGGGACAGGTCCTGAGGCTTCCCATCGCCCACGGCGAGGGCCGCTACTACGCCGATCCCGAAACCCTCGCCCGGCTCGAGGGGGAGGGCCTCGTGGTCTTCCGCTACGCCCCCCTGAAGGACGAGGCGGACTACAACCCCAACGGGAGCCTCCACGACATCGCGGGCATCGTGAGCGAGAAGGGCAACGTCCTCGGCATGATGCCCCACCCCGAAAGGGCCGTGGACGAGGTCTTGGGCAACACCGACGGGCTTCCCTTCTTTCTGGGGCTCGTCAAGGAGGTGGCACGATGAAACCCAAAGCCATCACCTTTGACTTCTGGGGCACCCTCTTCACCGAGGGGGAGGCGTTTTTGGAAAAGGTCATGCCCGCCCGGTACGAGATCCTTCTGGACGCCCTCTCCGAGGCGGGGCATCCCGTGGACGAGGCCGAGGTGCGGGAGGCCTACCGCCAGGCCTCCTTGGCCTTTGAGGAGGCCTGGAAGGCGGGGGAGCACATGCCCGTCTACGAACGGGTGGCCCGGATCTTCGCCCTCCTCGGCGCCCCCCACGACCCCGGGCTCATCGCCCTCACCGCAAGGCGCCTGGAGGAAAGCTCCCTCCTCGCCCCCCTCAAGCCCCTCCCCGGGGTGGAGGTCCTGAAGGACCTCGCCAAGAAGTACCCCCTGGCCATCGTCTCCGACACCGGTATGACCCCGGGCCGCCTCCTCAGGGAGCACCTGAAGCGGCAGGGCCTGGACGTCTTCCAGGCCTTTAGCTTCTCCGACGAGACGGGCTTCGTGAAGCCCAAGCCCGAGGCCTTTCGCGTGGCCCTCGAGGCCCTGGGCGTGGCCCCGGAGGAGGCCCTGCACGTGGGGGACCTGCCCCAGACGGACATCAAGGGGGCCTTCGGGACGGGCTACCCCTGGGCGGTCCAGTACGTGGGCCTGAGGGAGGTGAACGGGGAGGTGAGGCCCACGGCCAAGGTGAAGGACCACCGGGAGCTCCTCTCCCTCCTCACGTGATGGAGGCCCTCGCCAAGGAGATCGGGATCCCGGAAGGGGAGTACCGGGAGATCGTCCAGAGGCTCGGGCGGGAGCCGAACCGGGTGGAGCTCCTCCTCTTCAAGGTGATGTGGAGCGAGCACTGCGCCTACAAGAACTCCCGCCCCCTCCTCAAGGCCCTCCCCAAGGAGGGGGAGGCCGTCCTCCAGGGCCCCGGGGAGAACGCCGGCGTGGTGCGGGTGGGCGAGGGTTGGGCCGTGGCCTTCAAGATAGAGAGCCACAACCACCCCTCGGCGGTGGAGCCCTTCCAGGGGGCGGCCACGGGGGTCGGGGGGATCCTCCGGGACATCATGAGCATGGGAGCCCGCCCCATCGCCCTCCTGGACTCCCTCCGCTTCGGGCCCCCCGAGGAGGCGAGAAGCCGCTACCTCCTCAAGGGGGTGGTCTCGGGCATCGCCTTTTACGGCAACGCCATCGGAGTGCCCACGGTGGGCGGGGACCTCTACTTCCACGAGGGCTACCGGGAAAACCCCCTGGTGAACGCCATGTGCCTCGGCCTCCTGAGGGAGGAGCACCTGAAGCGAAGCCGGGCCTCTTTGGGCCGCCCCATCTACTACGCCGGGGCCAAGACGGGCCGGGACGGGATCGGCGGGGCGGCCTTCGCGAGCCGGGAGCTCAAGGAGGAGAAGGCCGAGGACCGGCCCGCGGTCCAGGTGGGGGACCCCTTCCTGGGCAAGCTCCTCATGGAGGCCACCCTCGAGGCCATAGAACTGGACCTGGTGGAAGGCGTCCAGGACATGGGGGCGGCGGGGCTCACCAGTAGCCTCTCGGAGCTCGCCCACAAGTCGGGCCTCGGGGTGGAGCTCCACCTGGACCTCGTCCCCACCCGGGAGGAGGGGATGACCCCGGAGGAGCTCCTTCTCTCGGAAAGCCAGGAGCGGATGGTCCTCGTTCCCAAGGAGGGGAAGGAAAAGGCCCTGGAGGAGGTCTTCGGAAGGTGGGGCCTAGACTGCGTACCCGTGGCCAGGACCATCCCGGAAAGGGTCTTCCGGGTCCTCTTTAGGGGCGAGGTGGTGGCGGAGGTGCCCACGGAGGCCTTGGCCGAAGCCCCCACCTACGTGCGCCTTGGGCGGGAGGACCCCGAGGTGCGGAGGCTTAGGGAAACCCCCATCCCCCCCTTAGAGGCCGACCCCCAGGAGGTCCTAAGGAGGCTCCTCGCCTCCCCCAACCTGGCGAGCCGGGAGGCGGTCTACGAGCGGTACGACCACCAGGTGGGGACCCGCACCGCCCTCCTCCCCGGCAAAGGGGACGCCGTGGTCCTCTGGATCAAGGGCACCCGCCTCGGCGTCGCCGCCAAGGTGGACCAAAACCCCCGCTATAGCCGCCTCCACCCCCGCCTTGGGGCCATGCACGCCCTGGCGGAGGCCTGCCGGAACGTCAGCGTGGTGGGGGCGAAGCCCCTCGCCTACACCGACGGCCTCAACCTGGGAAGCCCGGAGACCCCGGAGGGCTACCACGAGCTCGCCGAGACCATCGCCGGGCTCAAGGAGGCGAGCGAGGCCTTGGGCGTCCCCGTGGTCTCGGGGAACGTCTCCCTCTACAACGAAAGCGGGGGCAAGCGCATCCCCCCCACGGCCATGGTGGGGGTGGTGGGGGTCCTGGAGGTGGACAAGCGGGCGGAGATGGGCTTTAGGCGCCCGGGGGAGGTCCTCCTCCTCATCGGGGAGGAACGGGGGGAGCTTGGGGCGAGCGAGGTCCTCTACCTCCTCACGGGAAAGGAGTTCGGCCACCCCCCAAGGCTTGACCTCAGGCGGGAAAAGGCGGTGCAGGAGGCGATCCGGGACCTCATCCAAAGGGGCCTCACCCGAACGGCCCACGACGTGGCGGAAGGGGGGCTTCTTCTGGCCCTCGCCGAGATGACCTTCCCCTACGGGGTGGGGGCCACGGTGGAGGTGCGGGAGGAGGGCCTCGAGGCCCTCTTCGGCGAGGCCCCAAGCCGCGTCCTCTTCACCGTGGAGAAGGCCCGCCTCCAGGAGGCCACCCTCCTCCTGGAGGAGCGGGGCCTCCCCTACCGGGTCCTGGGGGAGACGGGGGGGAAGAGCCTCACGGTCCTCATCCCGGGGGGTGTCCTAGAGTGGAGCCTGGAGGAACTGCTTTCCGCCTGGAAAGCGCCCCTCAGGGAGGTGCTGGATGGATAAGCCCCAGGAGGAGTGCGGCATCCTCGGGCTTTGGAGCGAAGGCCCCGTGGACGTGGCGGGGCTTCTCCACCTCGGCCTCCTCGCCCTGCAGCATAGGGGCCAGGAGGCGGCGGGGATGGCGGTCACGGACGGCAAAGCGTTCCTGGTGGAAAAGGACCTGGGCCTCGTGAACCAGGTCTTCACCGAGGAGCGCCTGGGGAAGCTCCGCCTTCCCGAGGCCCGCCTGGGCCTCGCCCACACCCGCTACTCCACCACGGGCTCCAACCTGCGCATCAACGCCCAGCCCCTCACCGCCCGCACCGCCCACGGGGTCTTGGCCATCGCCCACAACGGCAACTTCACCAACGCCAAGCCCCTCCGCGACCGGCTCCTCCTGGAAGGGGCCACCTTCCAAAGCACCTCGGACACCGAGGTGATGCTCCTCCTCCTCGCCCGCATGGGCCACCTCCCCCTCCCCGAGGCCGCCGCCCAGGCCATGCGGCTCCTTCAGGGGGGGTATTCCATCCTCCTCATGAACCGCAAGACCCTCCTCGCCCTCCGCGACCCCCACGGGGTGAGGCCCCTCGTCCTCGGCAAGGCCCCCTGGGGCTACGCCTTCGCCTCCGAGCCCCCGGCCCTCCTCCTCATGGGGGCGGAGTACGTGCGGGACGTGCGCCCCGGGGAGGTGGTCTGGGTGGAGGAGGGAAGGCTCCAAAGCCTCCAGGCCCTCCCCCCAGAGCCCGCCCCCTGCGCTTTTGAGTGGATCTACTTCGCCCGGCCCGACAGCGTCCTGGACGGCACCGAGGCCTACGAGGCCCGGGTGAGGATGGGGATGGAGCTCTTCCGGGAGGCCCCCGCAGAGGCCGACCTCGTGGTCCCCGTCCCCGACTCGGGCATCGGGGCCGCCGTGGGCTACGCCAAGGCGAGCGGGCTCCCCCTGGAGTTCGGCCTCTACAAGAACCCCTACGCCGGCCGCACCTTCATCCAGCCCACCCAGGAGCTACGGGACCTGAAGACCCGGCTTAAGCTTTCCCCCACCTCGGCGGTGAAGGGCAAGCGGGTGGTCCTCATAGACGACTCCATCGTCCGGGGCACCACGAGCCGCCGCATCGTGCGCATGCTCAAGGAGGCGGGGGCCCTCGAGGTCCACTTCCGCGTCTCTAGCCCCCCCATCCGCTTCCCCTGCTACTACGGCATAGACACCGCGGCCCGCAAGGAGCTCATCGCCGCGGAGAAGAGCGTGGAGGAGATCCAGGCCTACATCGGGGCGGACTCTTTGGCCTTCCTCTCGGAGGAGGGGGTCAAGCGGGCCATCGGGCGGCCCGTCTGCCTCGCCTGCTTCAACGGGCGCTACCCGGCGGGGGTGCCCGAGGAGGGGGAAAAACTCGCCCTAGAGCTTCTCTAGGACGAAGACCCGGGGGTAGACGCCCCCCTGCTCCACCACCCGGGCGTGGCGGAGGGCGAAGCCTCGAGGGAGGGCCCGCTTGAGGAGGGCGGGGCGCAGGGTGAGGAGGGCGACCCTTCCCCCAGGAGGGAGGAGGGCCAAGGCCCCGCGGAGGAAGTCCCGGTAGAGGCGGAAAAGCTCTTCCTTCCGGCCCAGGCGGAAGCCGTGGGGCGGGTTGGCGAGGATCCGGTCCACCTCGGGGAAGAAGCGGGGGAGGTGGCGGGCATCGGCCCGAAGGAAGCGGATCCAGGAAAGCCCCGAGGCCAGGGCCGCCTCCCGGGCGAGCCCGAGCCTCTTCTCGTCCAGGTCCCCGGCGTAGACGGGGCTCGTGGGCCCCAGGGTGCTCGCCGCCTCGAGGGCGATGGTCCCCGAGCCCGTGAAGGGGTCCAGGAGGCGCATCCCGGGGCGGGCGTCCGCGAGGCGGAGGAGGGCCTGGGCGAGGACGGGGGTGAGGCTTCCCCGGAGGGCCGCCTTGGGGAAGCGGCGGGAGAGGGGCCTTTCCGTGAGCTGGACCCCGAGGAAGGCCTCCTCCCCGCGGACGTCCACCCGGACCCGCACGGCCGGGCGCTTCAGGTCCACGGGCACGCCGTAGGCCCGGTGGAGGGCCTCCCCTACCCGCCTCTCCACCTCGGGGCTCGTGAAGGGGTGTTCCCCCTCCCTCCGGGCCTCCACGCGGAAGCTTCCCGCCCCCTCAAGCTCGGGCCAGGGAAGGGCCAAGGCGGCCCGCTCCAGGGCCCCCAAGGGGTCCTCCCGGGAAAGAAGAAGCCGGGCGCGGAAGAGGACGAGGTGGTGGGCGAGGCGAAGCCCCAAGGCCTCCTCCCCCACCCGGGCCCTGGGGATGCGGACCCGGCCCTTCCGGGCGTCCACCTCCGCCCCTTCGCCAGGGTAGAGGGCGGAAAGCTCCTCCAGGAGGAGGTCCTCCAGACCCGGGTGGGTGGTGGCCTCAAGCCACAAGGGCCTCCGCCTCCTCCCGAAGCCGCCGCAAGGCCTCCTTGCGGGCCTTAAGCTCGTGGCGCCTCTCCGCCAAGGCCTCGCACCGGTCCCGGTAAAGTCCCCGGAAGCGCTCCTCCTGCCGGGCAAGGCCCTCCTCCAAGGCCTCCTCCAGGGCCCGGCGCACGGCGGCGTAGGCCTCCTCGAGGCCCTGGGAGAGGAGGCGCTTCGCCCGTTCCTTGCGCCTCGGCAGGACGGAGAGGGCGAGGAAGGCCACGAAGAACCCCGCCAAAAGCCCAGTGAGGTCCGCGACCAGCCCCTTGAGCACCAGGGTCAAGGCCGCCCCCAGGCCAAGCCCCCCCACGCCCCCCGCCAGGGTGCGCACCACCGCCTCCTGGGCCAGGCCGGAAAGCCGCGCCGCCTCCTCCTCGGGGCGGAAGCGGGCTAGGGCCTCCTCCAAGGGCGCGAGAAGGGGCTCCTCCCCCTTGGGAAGGGGCCGGGCCTCCTTGAGGAGGGTGAGGGCGTCCAGAAGGAGCTCCTCCTCCCGCCGGGCGAGCCAGCGCAAGGCCTCCCCCACCGCCCGCTCCAGCCTCGCCCCGGCGTCCTGGACCACCTCCTTGAGGAAGCTCTCCCGGAAGGCCTTGGCGTTCAGGAGGTCGGGAAGGCGGCCCAGGCGCACCGTCTCGTCCAAGAAGCGGTGGCCCCGTTCCTCCACCTCGCGGAAGACCCGCTCCACCAAGGCCACTTGCCCAGCGAAGTCGCGCCGCACCCGGGCCACGTGCCGCCTGAGGAGGTCCTCCAGGGCCTCGCAGGTGGCGAGGGCCTGGCCCACCTCCTCGGCCTCCGCCTCCAGGGCCCGCTCCCCCTCCACGAGGAGGCGCCGCAGGACCCCGAGGGCGGCGGAGAGCTTGAGGGGGAGGGCCTTCAGAGCGATGACCCGCGCCACGTGGTCCCGGAGGCCCAGAAGCCCCTCGTCCCTCCCCTCCTTCCCCCGCCGGGCGGAGACCAGGAAAAGGGGCACCTCCTCCCCCAAGACCGCCCTCGCCCCCTCGGCCACGTAGCGGGCCACGGCCTCCCGGTCCTCCTCGGAGAGGAGGTCCGCCTTGTTCACCACCAGGACCACCTTCTTCCCCCAGTCGCGGATGAGGCGGAGGAACTCGGCCTCGGAGCGGGTGAGGGGGCGGTCGGCGCTGGTGACGAAGAGGATGAGGTCCGCCCGGGGGAGGAAGGTCCGGGTCAGGACCTCGTGGTGCTCCAGAAGGGCGTTGGTGCCCGGGGTGTCCACCAGGGCCAGGGTCCGGAGGAGGGGGTGGGGCTTGCGGAGCCTAAGGAAGCCTTCCCCTTCCTCCCTCCCCTCCTCCCCGTACTCCAGAAGCTGGATCCGGTCCGTGGTGGGGGTGGGGCCCTCGGGGAGGAGGTCCTCGCCCAAGAGGGCGTTCACCAGGCTGGACTTGCCGCTGTTGAACTCCCCCACCACCACGAGGAGGAAGGGCCCCTCCAGGTCCAGAAGGGCCTGGCGCAAAGGGGCGGGGTCAACGGGGGTGCGGGCGAGGGCCTCGAGGCCTTCGGCGAGGAGGGCCCGGACCCGCGCCCGCTTGCCCTCAAGCCCTTCTAGGCGCATTGCGCTTCAGGTAAAGCCCGAGCCCCAAGCCCAGGAGGAAGCCGAGCAGGAGGACCACGAGGAAAAAGGTCCCCGTGCCCACCCCCCGCCAGCCGAAGAACCAGTAGCTGCACCGCCCCGGGGCCAAGGCCCCGGCCGGGGCGGCCGGGACGAAGAGGAAGTTGAAAAGCAGCACCAAGAGGACGAGGGCCCCGAATAGAGCCAGGGCCCAGCGCAGCCCGGTTTGCGCCTTCTCCCTCATGCCGCGATTTTACCCGGCTATAATCGCCCTATGGTGAGCACCCTCAAGCGGGACGAGGCCCTCTTTGAGCTCATCGCCTTAGAGGAGAAAAGGCAGCGGGAAGGCCTGGAGCTCATCGCCAGCGAAAACTTCGTCTCCAAGCAGGTGCGGGAGGCGGTGGGGAGCGTCCTCACCAACAAGTACGCCGAGGGCTACCCCAACGCCCGGTACTACGGGGGGTGCGAGGTCATTGACCGGGTGGAGTCCCTGGCCATAGAGCGGGCCAAGGCCCTCTTCGGGGCGGCCTGGGCCAACGTCCAGCCCCACTCCGGCTCCCAGGCCAACATGGCGGTCTACATGGCCCTGATGGAGCCGGGGGACACCCTCATGGGCATGGACCTCGCGGCCGGCGGCCACCTCACCCACGGCTCCCGCGTGAACTTCTCCGGGAAGCTTTACAAGGTGGTCTCCTACGGGGTCCGTCCCGACACGGAGCTCATAGACCTGGAGGAGGTCCGCCGCCTCGCCCTGGAGCACCGCCCCAAGGTGATCGTGGCCGGGGCCAGCGCCTACCCCCGCTTCTGGGACTTTAAGGCCTTTCGGGAGATCGCCGACGAGGTGGGGGCCTATTTGGTGGTGGACATGGCCCACTTCGCCGGGCTCGTGGCCGCGGGCCTCCACCCGAACCCCCTGCCCTACGCCCACGTGGTGACGAGCACCACCCACAAAACCCTCCGGGGTCCGAGGGGCGGGCTCATCCTCTCCAACGACCCCGAGCTCGGCAAGAGGATTGACAAGCTCATCTTCCCCGGGATCCAGGGAGGGCCTTTGGAGCACGTGATCGCCGGGAAGGCGGTGGCCTTCTTTGAGGCCCTACAGCCCGAGTTCAAGGAGTACAGCCGCCTGGTGGTGGAAAACGCCAAGCGCCTGGCGGAGGAGCTTGCCCGCCGGGGCTACCGCATCGTCACCGGGGGGACGGACAACCACCTCTTCCTCGTGGACCTGCGCCCCAAGGGCCTCACCGGGAAGGAGGCGGAGGAGAGGCTGGACGCCGTGGGGATCACGGTGAACAAGAACGCCATCCCCTTTGACCCCAAGCCCCCCCGCATCACCTCGGGGATCCGCATCGGCACCCCGGCCATCACCACCCGGGGCTTCACCCCCGAGGAGATGCCCCTCGTCGCCGAGCTCATAGACCGGGCCCTTCTGGAGGGCCCCTCGGAGGCCCTGCGGGAAGAGGTGCGCAGGCTCGCCCTGGCCCACCCCATGCCCTGAAGGCCCCCGCGGGGCCCCCTTAAAATGGGGGGGATGCTCCGCCGCCTCGAGGTCCAGAACCTCGCCGTCATCCGCGAGGCCGCCTTGGACTTCGCCCCCGGCCTCAACGTCCTCACCGGGGAGACGGGCGCGGGGAAAAGCCTCCTCGTGGACGCCCTCGCCCTCCTCCTCGGGGGGCGGGCGGAGGGGCTTATCGGGCCCTACGGGGAAAGCCTCCTCGTGACCGCCTTCTTTGAGGGCCCCCCCGGGGAGGCGGTCCTCTCCCGCCGCGTGGGGGCCCGCTCCACCCCCAGGGTGGACGGGGAGGTGGTCACCCTAAAAGAACTCCAGGCGGAAGCGGAAAGGCGCCTCTCCCTCCACGCCCAGCACACCGCCTTGGCCCTCCTCTCCCCCAGGCGCCAGCGGGAAGCCCTGGACGCCCTCCTCCCCGAGGGCCTCCTCGCCGCCTACCAGGAGGCCTACGCCCGGCGCGAGGCCCTCCTGAAGGAGAAGGCGGCCCTGGAGGAAAGCCTAAAGGCCCGGGCGGAGCGGGAGGACCTCCTCCGCTACCAGATCCGGGAGATTGAGGAGGCCCGGGTGCGGCCCGGGGAGGAGGAGGAGCTTTTGGCCCTGGCGGAGCGCCTCCGCCACCTGGAGACCATCCGGGAAAGGCTCGCCCGGGCCCTCGCCCTCCTCACGGAACGGGAAACCCAGGACCTCCTGGCCCTGGCGGCGAAGGAGGTGCGGGCGGCGGCCCGGCACGACCCGGCCCTCGAGGCCCTGGCCGAGGAGCTTTCGGGGGCGGCCGAGGCGGTCCGGGCCGTGGCCCGGGAGCTGGAGGACCACCTGGAGGGCCTGGACCTGGACCCCGAGGAGCTGGACCGGGTGGAGGCCCGCCTCAGCCTCCTGGAGCGCCTGAAGCGGAAGTACGGCCCCACCTTAGCGGACGTCCTGGCCCACGCCAGGAAGGCCCGGGAGGAGCTCGCCCGGATGGAAGGGGGGGAGGAGCGGCTTTCGGAGGTGGAGCGCCTCCTCAAGGCTCTCCACGAGGAGGTAGAGGCCCGGGGGCAGGCCCTGAGGCGGGCCCGGGAGGAGGCGGCGCGAAGGCTTACGGAGGGGATGGTGCGGGAGCTTCCCGCCCTGGGCCTCGCCGGGGCCCGCTTCGCGGTGGTCCTGGAGCCCCTCCCCGAGCCCGGCCCCCAGGGCCTCGAGGCGGTGGCCTTCCGGGTGGCCCCGAACCCCAACCTGCCCCCCGCCCCCCTCGAGGCCCTAAGCGGCGGGGAGCTCTCCCGCGTGGCCCTGGCCCTCGCCCTCCTCACGGGGACCGAGGCGCCCACCGTGGTCTTTGACGAGGTGGACGCCGGGGTGGGCGGGGAGACCGCCTGGCGGCTCGCCGAAAGGCTCCGGCGCCTCGCCGAGAAGCGGCAGGTCCTGGTGGTGACCCACCTACCCCAGGTGGCCGCCGTGGCCCAGCGCCACTTCCGGGTGACCAAGACCCCCGAGGGCGTGCGGGTGGAGCCCTTGGCGGGCGAGGCCCGGGTGCAGGAGATCGCCCGCCTCCTCTCCGGGGCCTACACCCAGGCGGCTTTGGCCCACGCCCGGGAGCTTCTGGAGGCCCAGGGCGCCCTTTAGGAGGTGGAAGCATGAAGGCGAGCGTGCGGTGGGTGGAGTGCCCCAGGGACGCCTGGCAGGGCTTCTCCCGCTTCATCCCCACGGAGGAGAAGGTGGCCTTCCTCAACGAGCTCCTGGAGGCCGGGTTCGCCCACCTGGACCTCACGAGCTTCGTCTCCCCCAAGTGGGTGCCCCAGATGCAAGACGCCGAGGAGGTGCTCAAGGCCCTCCCCCCGCCCAACGGGCGCACCTACCTCGCCATCGTGGCCAACGAGAAGGGCCTGGAAAGGGCCCTCGCCGCCCCCAACCTCACCCACGTGGGCTACCCCTTCTCCCTCTCCGAGACCTTCCAGCAAAGGAACACCAACCGCTCCATAGAGGCCTCCTGGCCCCTGGTGGCGGCCATGGTGGAGAGGACAGAGGGGCGGCTCGGCCTCGTGGTCTACCTCTCCATGGCCTTCGGCAACCCCTACGGGGACCCCTGGAGCGTGGAGGCCGTCCTCGAGGCCCTCGCCCGGCTTAAGGAAATGGGCGTGCGGGAGATCGCCCTCGCCGACACCTACGGGGTGGCGGAACCCGAGCGGATTCATGAGGTCTTGAAGGCCGCCGTGGCCCGCTTTGGCCCGGAAGGCCTCGGGGCCCACCTCCACGCCCGGCCCGAGGAGGCCTTGGCCAAGGTGGAGGCGGTCCTTGCGGCGGGGGTCACCTGGCTCGAGGGGGCCCTGGCGGGGGTGGGGGGGTGCCCCTTCGCCGGGGACGAGCTCGTGGGCAACCTCCCCACGGAGGTCGTCCTCCCCCATCTGGAGAAGCGGGGCCTCGCCACGGGAGTAGACCTGAGCCGCCTCCCCCTTCTCGCGGAGGAGGCGGCGCGGCTTAAGGCCCTTTACGCCTGAAAGGTGAGGACGATCTTCCCCCGCCCGTGCCCGGAGTCCATGCGGGCGTGGGCCTTCCTCAGGTTCTCCAGGCTGAAGGGGAGGACCTCGGCGATGAGGGGCCTCGCCAGGCCCCGCTCAAAGAGGGGGCGCATCTCCAGAAGGCGCTTCCTCTCCCGCGTGAGGAAGACGCCGTAGAGGGTCTGGTTCTTGGTGTAAAGCCCGGAGAGGTTCCCCTGCGGGGGGAGGATGGTGGCGATGCGGCCGAAGGGGCGCACCACGGGGATGACCCGCTCCACCAGGCTCTCCCCGGCGGTCTCCAAGGCGGCGTCCACCCCCTGGCCCTCCGTGGCCTTCAAGACCTCCTCCGCCCAGGGGCCCCGGTAGTCCAGGGCGAGGTCGGCCCCGAGCTCCTTGAGCACCGGGAGGTTTTCCGCGCTCGCCGTGGCGATCACGTAGGCCCCCGCCGCCTTGGCGAACTGGACGGCGAAGGAGCCCACGCCCCCCGCCCCGCCCATCACCAGCACCGTCTCCCCCGGGCGCACGGCCAGGCGGCGCACCACCGCCTCCCAGGCGGTACCCCCCGCCAAGGGAATGGCGGCGGCCTCGGCGAAGGAGAGGTTCTTGGGCTTCTTGGCCACGATCCCCGCGGGCACGGGGGTGTACTCGGCGTAGGTGCCGTGGGGGTTCCCGAAGATCTCGGGGGTGTAGTAGACCTCGTCCCCCTCCTTAAGGTCCTTCACCCCGGGGCCCACCTTGGCCACGACGCCGGCGGCGTCGTAGCCCAAGACGAAGGGGGGCTCCACCCCCGCCCAGCGCCCCGCCGCCCGGATCTTGGCGTCCACGGGGTTCACGGCCACGGCCAGGTTCCGCACCAAGACCTCCCCGGGCCCGGGCTCGGGCACCGGGAGGTCCCGCTCCTCCAGCATCTCCAACCCGCCGAAGCCCTTGAGCACCACCGCGCGCATCGGCTCACCCCCCTCAAAAACCTTAAAGGGGGGTCTAGGCCCCCTTTTGTGAAGAAGCTTCCTAAGCCGCCCGCTTGAGGTAGATCCCGGGGTCCGTGGGGTTGGCGATGGCCATGACCCGCTTGAGGAGCTCCTCCGGGGGCAGGTCCAAGAGGGCCGTCATCTCCCCGGGGGAGACCACGGCCTCGTAGAACCTCCTCGCCCCCTGGGCGAGGAGGAGCCCCACAAGCTCGGAGAGGGCCTCCTCTCCCCCGGGAAAGGCGGGGCCGAAGGCGTCGGGGACGAGGAGGTCCTTCTTGCCCGTGTGGAGGAGGAGGGCGTAACGGGCCTGGTCCCTTTTGTCCTGCCAGTCGGTGATGAGGTAAACCTTGGCCTCGGAAAGCTTCAGGCCACCCAGGGCCGCCTTCAGGGCCTCGAGGCTCACCCGGGGCGCGGCGCGCATGCCCACGCGTACCATGGCCTCATCTTACGCGCTAAAGGAGCTTCCGGGCGTAGATCACCTGGCCGGCGTGGTGCTGGGCGTGCTCCACCAGGTGGTGGAGGACGTGGGCCCGGGGCGCCTCGGCGCCCAGGTGCCCCACGCGCACCACCTCCGCCAAGGCGGCCTCCTCCACCCGGCGGAAGGCGGTGAGGAGGACCTCCCAGGCCTCCCGGAAGCGGGCCTCCACCGCCTCCTTGGGCTCGGGCGCGCCCAAAAGCTCCCACTCCCTCCCCTTCCTCGCCCACTCGGGAAGTTCCACGCCCAGGGCGTAGTGGGCGAGGCGCAAGGAGCTTCCCGCGATGTGCCGCACCAGGCCGCCGATGGGGTTCGCCCCCTCCTTGGGCCGCCGCCAGAAGGGCTCCTCGGGGAGGTCAAAGGCCCACTTGTCCAGGTGCAGGGCCACCTCCTTCAGGCCCTTGATCCAGGCGGACACCGCCGGGGAGACCCCGGGCTCCAGGGGTTCTAGAAAGGGCGCGGGCATAGGCGTATTCTACGGGGCGTGGAAGCGGTGGAGCGGGCCTTCCGGGCGCTGGACGAGGGGATCGCCGACTACCTCGCCCGAAAAGGGATCCGTCCCTCCTGCGGCCCGGGGTGCTTCGCCTGCTGCTACGGCTGGGTGACGGCGAGCCGCCTCGAGGCCCAAGCCCTCCTCCCCCACCTCACCGAGGCGCAGAAGGCCCGCGTCCTGGAGGAAGGCCCGAGGCGCCTCGCCCTCCTCGCCCGCGAAAAGAACGACCCCGGCTTCCCCCGCCGCTTCTTCTTACGCCGCAGCCCCTGCCCCCTCCTGGAGGCGGGGCTCTGCGGGGTCTACGCCCACCGCCCCCTGGCCTGCCGGGGGGTCCTCACCGACGAGGACCCCGCCTACTGCGACCCCGAAAACCCCCACCCCGCCCCAAAGCCCCACCACGGGCCCGGGCACTTCCTCCGGGTGCCCCACCGCATGGCCCGCAGGCGGATGGAGGAGCTTTGGGAGGAGGAGCGGGCCCAGACGGGTTTTCTGGTCCTCGGGGAGCTTTCCGGCCTCCTCTACCTCCTCCTCACCGGCCTCCCCGAGGACCGGGAAGGGGTGGAGGCCCGGCTAGAGGCCCTCGGCGTCCTCGGGGGCCGGTTCGGCTTCCAGGTGGTCTAGGGCTTCCACCTTCATCACCTCCCGAAGAAGGCTCGTGGCGTAGCTCCCCTTGGGCAGGAAGAAGGAAAGCCAAAGCCCCTCCGGGGCCTCCTCCACCTTCCACTCCGCGAGGGGGACCCGGATGGGCCTCCGGGCGCCCCGCCTCGCCCTGAACTCCTCCCGCTTGAGGCCGTAGCGGGCAAGGACCTCGTCCTCTATGGCCCTCGCCTCCCCTTGGGCCTCGGGGTACTTCTTGCCGAAGAGGGGGCCCGTGGCGCTGATCTCAAGCCTTAGGGCGCGCTCGGCCTCCCCCGGGTCTTCCACCAGGAACTCCCCTCCCGTGGCGTGCTTTTTGGCCCAGTCCCCGGGGACCACCCGGTCGTAGAGGCCCAGGGCCATCCTCAGGGCCACCCAGTCGTTGAAGAGGAGGCTCTGGAGGCTTCCGATGAGGAAGCGCTTGAGCCAGGGGCTTCCCCGGCCCTTTCCCTCCTTCACCAGCTTGTAGCCCCTAACCGGGTTTAGCCCCCCAAGGCCGAAGCGCTGGGGGCCGTAGTAGTTGGGGACGCCCTTCTCCGCGAGGCGCTTTAGGACCGCCTCCGCCTCCGCCACCCCCCCTTTGGGGCGGCGGATGAGGATATGGAAGCGGTTCCCCTTGAGGTGCCCCGTCCTGAGCTTGTTGGTGTGGAGGTCGGCGGCAAGGAGCCTCACGCCCTGGAGGTTCTCCAGAAGGCAGAGGGCGTCCTCGTACTTCCTCGGGATGGAGAACCACTGGCGGGTTTTGGCGCGCTTATCCTTTAGGCCCGCCACCCCGATCTCCTTCTCGGGCACCCCCACCTCGTCCCGCAGGAACTCCAAGACCTCCCGGGTGGTGCGGCCCTCCTTCTCCAGAAGGAGGTAGAGGTGCTCCCCCTCCCCCTTGGGGAGGTAGGCGGGCACCTCCTCCACCTGGAAGTCCTCGGGCTCCACCCGGATCTCCCCGCCCACGCCGGGGAGGTCTCCCGTGAGGAAGGGGTAGCGCTCGGGGCGAAAGACCAGGTCCATCCCCCTATTCTCGCCTAAGGAAGGGCCTTTAGCCAAGACTCCAGGACGCCGAAGCCGTAGCGGAAGAAGGCCTCGGAGCCAAGCTCCACCCCGGCCTCGGCCAGGATCTCCTTGGGGCTAGCGCTTTCCCCAGCCTCTAAGATCCTCAGGTACTTGGGCACGAAGGCCTCCCTCTCCTCCCGGTACTTGCCGTAGAGGGCGAGGACCACCAGGTAGCCCAGGGCGTAGCTGTAGGTGTAGAAGCGGTAGTGGACGAAGTGGGGGATGCCCGCCCAGGCGGCGCGGTCAAGCTCCGTCCAGGCCACGGCTTCCCCGTAGAGCCTCCTCTGCTCCTCGTCCCAGAGGGCGTGGAAGGCCTCGGGGGAGAGGGCGGCCTCCTTGCGGGCCTCGAGGCTTCGCCTTTCAAAGAAGGTATACATCACCTGGCGGAAGAGGGTGTTGATGGCGTCCTCCACCCGATCGGCCAGAAGAAGGGCCCTTTCCTCCCCGGAAAGCTTTTCTAAGAGGAGGTCGTCCAGGAGGATCTCAGCGAAGACGCTTGCGGTTTCGGCCAAGGGAGTAGAGGCTCCGAAGTTGAGAAGGCGCTGTTTCCTCGCCAGGTAGAAGTGGACCCCGTGCCCAAGCTCGTGGGCCAGGGTGTGGGCGCTATCCAGGTCGTCCGTGTGGTTGAGGAGGATGTAGGGGTGGGTGGAGGGAAGCCCCCCAGAGCAGAAGGCCCCGCCCCGTTTGCCGGGCCTCGGGTAGACGTCTATCCAGCGCTTCTCAAAGAACTCCCGGGCGATTTCCGCAAGCTCGGGGGAGAAACGGCGGAAGGCCTCCAGCACCAGGGCCCGCGCCTCGGCAAAGGGCACCTTGGGCTTCTCCCCCAGGGGGGCGAGGAGGTCCTCGCTTGGGGTCTTCTCCCGGCCGAGCCTCCCCGCCTTCCAGCGGTAGTAGCGCTCCACCAGGGGGTAGTGGGCCTTTGTGGCCTCCAGGAGCGCCTCAATCTCCCTCACCTCCACCTCGTCGCGGAGGGCCACGGGCTCCAAGGGGTGGCGGTAGCCCCTAAGGCGGAGGTCCTGGAGGTAGTCCAGGTAAACCGCGTTGAAGACGGCGCTCAGCGTGGGGGCCTCGGCGAGGAGCTTCCCGTAAAGCGCCCGGTGGGCCTCGCGGCGCACCTCGGGGTCCGGGTCACGGCGGAGGGCCCGGACCTCCATCTCCGTGAGCTCCCTTTCCCCCACCCGGAAGCGGAAACGGCCCGTGTACTCCGTGTAGAACTGGCTCCAGGCGCTCCTTCCCACCAGGGCCTTGAGGTTCAGAAGCTCCTCCTCCCTTTCCGAGAGGGTGTGGGGAGCGTAGGCCCTTTGCCTTTTCAGGAAGTGGCCGAGGTCGGCGAGGCCCGGGTGGGCGAGGAGCCTCTGGAAGGCCTCCTCGGGAAGCTTCCTCAGGGCCACCTCCAGGGGCACGAGGCGGTTTCTGACCTCGGTGAAGCGGCTCCGCACCCGGTCCAAAAGGGCCTTGGCCTCGGGGTCTTGGGTGCGGGTGGCGAAGTAGAGGCTTGCGTAGTTCAGGGGCTTGTAGGCAAGCTCCAGGGCCTTCTCGTACCGCTCCAAGAGGTCCTGGGCCCCTTCCGGGTCCAAAAGCCCCTGGGGGTCAAGGCCCTGGGCCAGGGCGAGGGCGGCCTCGAGGTCCTGGAGGATCCTCGGGTCTTGGGGGCCTGAATAGAGGTCGGAGAGGTCCCATTCCATGGGAGCCAGTATAATGGCGGGGCGGATAATGCTTCTTTGCTTTGTGGACGAGTCTGGAGATCACGTCCTAGACAGAATGGATCCATACTACCCCATCTTCGTCCTGGTGGGGCTACTCGTGGACGAGGAGCACTATGAGACCGTCATCGTTCCGGAGATGGCCCAAATCAAGAGAAAGCTATTCGGCCATGACGGGGTCGTCTTCCACACCGCCGACATAACGCGTAACCGCAACGGCTTTGAGCGTCTAAAAGATCCACGGTTCCGCCTGGAGTTCTACGAAACGCTTAACGAGGCCATGGCAAGGTGGGAGTACACTGTGGCGGCTGTGGTGGTGGATAAGCGGCGCCACAAGGAGGTTTACGGAGAAGCCGCCCTGGACCCTTACGAGCTTTCCCTGAAGGTGTTGGTGGAAAGGCTGGTCTTTGAGGTGGAGGAGCGCGGAAGCCAGGCCAAGGTCACTGCGGAAAGCCGCGCCCCCCACCTGGATGGGAGCCTCAAGCGCGCTTGGGAAGACCTCCTACAAAGGGGAACCCGTTACCTGTCAGCCAAGAGGCTCCGAAGGGCTCTGCATCGCTCGGAGTTAGAGTTCCGCAAAAAGCGGGAAAACATAGCGGGGCTCCAGTTGGCAGACCTGGTGGCCACACCCATTGGGCGCTGGTACCTCAAGAAACCCCTAAAAGAAGACTGGCGGATCATAGAGCAAAAGCTCCGCCGGGGTCCCCAAGGGTACATGGGATACGGGCTTGTCGTCCTGCCTAAGCCCCAACAAAAGGATTGAGGCCGGGGACCCGCTACGCAGTTCCCGGCCACCCAAGCTTCATTATAAGGAGGACACCCATGGCCGTCAAGCAAGCCCTTGTCGTCTACAAAGGCAAACCCGCCCTCGCCGAGGAGAAGGGGGGCCGCTTGGAACTCACGCTGGAAGGAGGCGCAAAGCTGAGGGTGCGTCCCAAGGACGTCCTCTTCCTCCACCCGGGGCCCGCCTCCTTAGGCCTGAAGGTGCCCGAGGGAGAGGAGGAGGCCGCCTGGGAACTCCTGGAGGGGCAGACGGTGAGCCTTAGGGAGCTCGCCGAGCTGGTCTACGGGGCCTACACCCCGGAGGCCGCCTACGGGGCCTACCTCCTTGCCCAAAGGGGGGAGCGCTTCGTCCTCGAGGGAGAAGGGGTCCGGGCCCGCACCCGGGAGGAGCTTCGGGCCTTAGAGGAGGCGGAAAGGAAGCGGGCCGAGCGGGAACAGGCCTTCCAGGAGGCCCTGAAGCGCCTAAGGGAGGGAAGCCCCGCCCCCGAGGACCGCCCCCTCCTCGCCGAGGTGGAGGCCCTGGCCCGGGGGGAGAGGAAGGAAAGCCCCGTCCTCCGGGCCCTGAACCTCCCCGAAACCCCCGAGGCGGCCCACGCCTTCCTCCTCCGCCTGGGGCTTTGGCAGAGGGAAAACCCCCACCCAAGGAGGCTCGGCCTTCCCCTCCAGCCCCCGGACCTCCCCGTCCCCCCCCTCCCCGAGGAGGACCGGGTGGACCTCACCCACCTCCCCGCCTTCGCCATAGACGACGAGGGAAGCCAGGACCCCGACGACGCCGTCTTCGCCGAGCGGGTGGAGGGGGGCTTCCGCCTCTTCGTCCACGTGGCCGACGTGGCCGCCCTCGTCCCCCCCGGAAGCCCCCTGGACGAGGAGGCTTTGCGCCGGGGGGCGAACCTTTACCTCCCCGAGGGAACCGTGCCCATGCTCCCCCCCGCCGTCACCGAGGCCCTCGGCCTGGGCCTAAGGGAGGTCTCCCCGGCCCTCACCTTTGAGCTATGGGTCTCGGAGGAAGGGGAGCTTCTGGAGGAGCGGGTCTACCCCTCTTGGGTGCGGGTGAAGCGCCTCACCTACCGGGAGGCCCTGGGGGTGGAGGCCCTGAGGCCCCTGGAGGCCCTGGCGGAGGCCTTCCGGGCGAAGCGCCTCGCCGCGGGCGCCCTGGAGATCGCCCTCCCCGAGGTGAAGGTGCGGGTGGAGGGGGAGGAGGTCCGGATCACCCCCTTGCCCCCCTACCCAAGCCGCGTCTGGGTGCGGGAGGCCATGCTCCTCGCCGGGTACGCCGCGGCCCACCTGGCGGTGCGGGAGGGGCTTCCCTTCCCCTTCGCCACCCAGGAGGCCCCCGCAAGGCGGGTGGAGGGGGAGGGGCTTGCCGCCATGTGGGAGCAGCGGAAGGCCCTGAAGCGGGCCCAGCTCAAGGCGGTGCCCGCCCCCCACAAGGGCTTAGGCCTTCCTCTCTACGCCCAGGTGACGAGCCCCCTAAGGCGCTACCTGGACCTGGTGGCCCACCAGCAGCTCAGGGCCTGGCTCAAAGGGGAGAGGCCCCTCTCCCAGGCCGAGGTCCTGGAAAGGGTGGGGGCGGCGGAGGCGGTGGCCGACCTGGTGCGGGAGGCGGAGCGCAAGAGCAAGCTCCACTGGACCCTCCTCCACCTCGAGGCCAAGGGGTACGAGGGGCCCGGCGTCCTGGTGGAAAGGCGGGGGGGGCAGGGGGTCTTCCTCCTCCCCGAGCTCGGGCTTTCCGCCCAGGTGGCCCTCTCCCAGGCCCTTCCCCTGAACGCCGAGGCCCGCCTCCGCTTCCTGGAGGCGGACCTTCCGGCCCTCGAGGCCCGCTTCGCCCTCGTTTAACTACATGTGCTCAATCAGGGCCCGGCCGAACTCGCTGGTCTTGAGGAGGGTGGCGGGCTTCCCCTCGGCCTGGAGGAGGCGGTGAAAGTCGTAGGTGACAAGGCCCTTGGAGATGGTGCGCTCCATGGCCTGGAGGATGAGGTCCGCCGCCTCGTTCCAGCCCAGATAGCGGAGCATCATCTCCCCAGAGAGGATGACGCTGGAGGGGTTCACCTTGTCCTGGCCCGCGTACTTGGGCGCGGTGCCGTGGGTGGCCTCAAAGACGGCGTGGCCGGTCTTGTAGTTGATGTTGGCCCCGGGGGCGATGCCGATCCCCCCCACCTGGGCGGCGAGGGCGTCGGAGATGTAGTCCCCGTTGAGGTTCAGGGTGGCGATCACCGAGTACTCGTCGGGGCGGAGGAGGATCTGCTGCAGGAAGTTGTCGGCGATGACGTCCTTGATGACGATTTCCCGGCCCGTCCTGGGGTTTTTCATCACGTGCCAGGGGCCGCCATCCAGGGGCACGGCGCCGTACTTCTCCCTGGCCAGGGCGTAGCCCCACTCCCGGAAGGCCCCCTCGGTGAACTTCATGATGTTGCCCTTGTGGACCAAGGTGACGCTGGGGAGGTCCTCCTTGATGGCGTACTCAATGGCCGCCTCCACCAGGCGCTCCGTGCCCTCCTTGGACACGGGCTTGATCCCGAGGCCCGAGGTCTCGGGGAAGCGGATCTTGGCGTAGGCCTTGGGGAACTCCCGCTTGAGGAAGTCCAGGACCTTCCTCACCTCCTCGCTCCCCGCGGGCCACTCGATCCCGGCATAAATGTCCTCGGTGTTTTCCCGGAAGACCACCATGTTGACGAGTTCCGGGTGCTTCACCGGGCTCGGCACCCCCTGGAACCAGCGCACGGGGCGCACGCAGGCGTAGAGGTCCAGCTCCTGCCTCAGGGCCACGTTGATGGAGCGGATCCCGCCCCCCACGGGGGTGGTTAGGGGACCCTTGATGGCCACCAGGTGCTCCCGGATGAACTCCAGGGTCTCCTCGGGAAGCCACACGGGCTCGCCGTAGACCTGGTTGGCCTTCTCCCCCGCGTAGATCTCCACCCAGACGATCCTGCGCCTTCCCCCGTAGGCCTTCTCCACGGCGGCGTCTAGGACGGGCTTGGCCGCTCTCCAGATGTCGGGGCCGGTGCCGTCCCCCTCAATGAAGCCGATGAGGGGCCGGTCGGGGACCTGAAGGACCCCGTCCTTGATGGTGATCTTCTCGCCCTCTTCCGGGATGCGGATGTGCTTGTAGGCCATGGCCTAGTCCTCCCGGGGATAGCATACCCCCTCCGGGGAGGGAAGGGTGTCCTAGACTGAGCCCATGCCGGACATCGTCGTGGTGGGGGCGGGAATCGTGGGGGCGGCCTCGGCCTATCGCCTAGCGGAAAAGGGGCTTAGGGTCTTGGTCCTGGAGAAGGAGGCCACCTACGCCCAAGGGTCCACCGGGAAAAGCGCCGCCGGGGTGCGGGTGCAGTTCTCCGAGCCCTTGAACGTCCTCCTCTCCTACCACTCCATCCTGGAGTACCGGGAGATCCCCGAGGCCGCCTACCGGCCCATCGGCTACCTCTTCCTGGTGCCCGAGGCCCAGGCCGAGGCCCAGGAAGAAGCCCTAAGGGTGCAGAAGGCCCTAGGGGTCCCCGTGGAGAAGCTCTCCCTGGCGGAGGCCCAAAGGAAGGTGCCCTTTAGGGAGGAGGGCCTGGCCTACGCCACCTTCGGCCCCATGGACGGGACCATAGACCCCCACGGGGCCACGGCCTATTACCTCAGGGAGGCCAGGCGCCTGGGGGCGGAGGTGCGCTTTTCCGAGCCCCTCCTTAGGGCCGAGCGCCGGGAGGGTGTGTGGCGGGTGGAGACCCCGAAAGGGCTGTACGAGGCCCCTTTCCTCCTCCTGTGCACCGGGGCCTGGACAGGGGAGGTGGGGCGAACCTTGGGCCTGGAGATCCCCGTACAGCCGGTGCGCCGCATGGTCTTCGCCACCGCCCCTACGCCATTTCCCCACGCCTTTCCCCTCACCGTGGACCTCGGCACGGGCTTCTACTTCCGCTCCGAGGGAAGCCGCCTGGTCAAGCAGAGCGCACATTAGCGCACTCCGGCCCCCCACCAGGAGGAGGACCTAAGCCTCCCTTCCACCCCTCCCACGCTCCCCGGTGAAGGAAGACCTTCAGCGGGGAGAGGTCCCTCGGCACCTCGCGCCCGAGGAGGGGAAGGAAGAGGCCTACCCTCAGGACCCTCCAGGGATTAACGCCAATGGGGTTCCTTCCGTTGGTTGACCCCTCTTGGCTCCCCGGCGAGCCCTGAAGGCTTGAAAGCAAGGAGAGGTGGCGCTTCGCCTTCCCGATCTCCCGGGAAAGCCTGCGCCTGAGGTAGGGGTTGGGCTCCGCGCTTCTCTTCGCGCGGAGTTCCTGCACCCTGGAGGCGTAGAAGCCCTGGACGTGGTCCCTGAAGCGTTCGTCCCGGAGAAGCTTCCCGTAGCCTTTGGGAAGCTTCTCCTTGAACCCCAAGGCCCTTCTCCCGATGACGTAAGCGGCGGCCACGTCCTTGGACAGGGAAAGCTGCGGGGCGTACTTGAGCATGCCGATGGTGGAGGTGTCCTGGGGGTTCACCTCCACGACTTGGACACCCCTCTTCCTGGCCAGGGAGTGGACCTTCCGGAGGAGGGAGGCGTAGGCGAAGCGGTGCTGCTTCCTGCGGAAGGCCCTTCCCGAACCATCACCCCTCCTGGACTTCCTCAGGTACCTCAGGCGCTCCGTGGCGACGGCCACCCCGTGCTCCTCCGCCAGGGAGACCACCTGGTGGGCGATCTTCCAGAGGAGAAGTTCCTTAGCTCCTTTGTTCGGAGCGCGGTCCACCTCCTCCAGGGAGAGGGTGAGGTGGCGCTTCAGGTTCCCGTCAGGGGAAACGAGGGCTAAGGCGAGGTGGTAGGGGTCCGAGTTCACGTCCAGGGCAAGGACGCCGTT
>Ga0207827_100135_pt1 | contig 53426 bp, 51 predicted proteins | sample CeladaPassaB1F02_FD_187479 | JGI IMG/M metagenome (GOLD analysis project Ga0207827, IMG submission 187479) | Cellulose-adapted microbial communities from the Joint BioEnergy Institute, USA - Passage B1F02 (SPAdes) (version 2) | ecosystem: Engineered > Bioreactor > Continuous culture >...
CCGCCGCTGACCGAACCAGAGCAAGCTCCGGTTCAGTCCGCTCGACTTGCATGTATTAGGCACGCCGCCAGCGTTCGTCCTGAGCCAGGATCAAACTCTCCAATAGAAAGTTGATTGGCTTTTGCTTCAGCCGCTATCGGCTCGCAACGCTTCGCGTCCCGCTGCGGCGGCGGCAGCCTCCTCGCGGGCCACGAAGCGCGTTTCGCCGATAGGCAAGCGGCCTCAGCTTTTCGTTGCGCTTCGTTTCGTTCAGTTTTCAAGGAACAAGGATGGAGCCTATCGGGATCGAACCGATGACCTCCTGCGTGCAAAGCAGGCGCTCTCCCAGCTGAGCTAAGGCCCCATATATCCACTATCGGGAAGACAGGATTTGAACCTGCGACCCCATGGTCCCAAACCATGTGCTCTACCAAGCTGAGCTACTTCCCGCTAACGCGCTCGAGAGGATTCGAACCCCTAACCTTCTGATCCGTAGTCAGATGCTCTATCCAATTGAGCTACGAGCGCCAGTGCCGAGGGCCGGACTCGAACCGGCACGGTAGTTACCTACCCCAGGATTTTAAGTCCTGTGCGTCTGCCAATTCCGCCACCCCGGCTAACAAGACAAATAAATGGAGCGGAAGACGGGACTCGAACCCGCGACCCCCACCTTGGCAAGGTGGTGTTCTACCACTGAACTACTTCCGCTCGGGTAATCATGCGGGTGAAGGGACTCGAACCCCCACGCCCGTAAAGGGCACTAGACCCTGAATCTAGCGCGTCTGCCAATTCCGCCACACCCGCAAATATGGTGAGCCATGGAGGACTCGAACCTCCGACCCTCTGATTAAAAGTCAGATGCTCTACCTACTGAGCTAATGGCTCATAATTATCATCACACTCTAAGTGCCGATGGGCTCTACCTGCCTCTTCCTCTGCCAGCTGTTTCAAAGAAGCTTAATGCGTCGAGGCAACTCGCAACAAACTCGAAGATGTAGCGCTCGTTACTGAGCTAATGGCTCATAATAGGTGAAATGGTGGAGGATGACGGGATCGAACCGCCGACCCCTTGCTTGTAAGGCAAGTGCTCTCCCAGCTGAGCTAATCCTCCACGATATTGCCTAGCGACGACCTACTCTTGCAGGGGCGCTGGCCCCAACTACCATCGGCGTTGGAGAGCTTAACTTCCGTGTTCGGGATGGGAACGGGTGTTTCCTCTCCGCTATCATCACTAGGCAGTCAACACAACAGACAAGTTATATTATAATCAAATTTGTTTGTTTGTCAACACTCTTTGAATATCATTGTTGACGTTTTCGCATGCTATCACAATATAGCATATTAAAGGAGGTTTGTCAACTTATTTCGTTTTTTTGTTTTATTACTAAAAGCAACGTTTTCTATTTTATATATTCTATAACTAAAAGTCAATAGTTAAAATAAAAATTAGTGTCGATGTGCGCCATAGGAACGCGCTAGCGGTGTATGGTGCAAATATGATTTGCCTAGGCGGTAGTAATGGTCGACAATCCTTCGGTTTAAGTCTTTCCATTTGTCTGGGACAGGCGGCAATCGATCTGCCTGTTCCTGTTGCCATACTGTTTCTCCTGGAGCGATGAACCGGTTGTCAAGGATTTTTACGCCGTTGGTTACGGTTGCCCCATGCATGATCACGCAGTTTCTTCCAATTATGGCATCATAAATATTGGCGTGTTGCCCAATAAACGTATTCCGCCCGACAAATAGGGGGCCATGCACAGCCGCGTGGTGCAGGATGCTGTTTTCCCCTTCAAGGTAAACGCCCCATTTTCGGCCGTTCACGTTCACATGTTCGCGTCCGGGATGTACGTGCATGAGCACATAATCTTGGATATTCGTATAAGGACCTACATAATACGGATACCAAATCGTCCCCTGCCGTTGTTTGTAGCAGGGGATGATCATTGTTATTTATGGCGCATTTGCGGAAAGAGCAACACGTCGCGAATGGACGGCGAGTTGGTCAAGAGCATGACTAGGCGGTCGACGCCGATGCCAAGCCCTCCTGTTGGCGGCATGCCGTACTCGAGCGCTTCAAGGAAATCTTCGTCCATTTCGTGTGCTTCATCGTTCCCTTGTTCACGCTCTTTCAGCTGCGCTTCGAAACGTTGGCGCTGATCGATCGGGTCGTTGAGTTCTGTAAATGCATTCGCATGTTCACGCCCGACGATAAACAACTCAAATCGGTCGGTAAAGCGCGGATCGTCCGAGTTTTTCTTAGCTAATGGCGAAATTTCGACAGGGTGTCCGTAAATGAACGTCGGCTGGATAAGCTGCGACTCAACTTTTTGTTCAAAAAATTCGTTGACAATATGGCCGAATGTCATGTGCGGGGCGACTTCGATCCCATGTTCTTTCGCCAGCGCCCGCGCTTCTTCATCGTCCATTTGCCGCCAGAAGTCGACGCCAACGTATTCTTTGATCGCATCAACCATATGAAGCCGACGCCATTCAGGCGTTAAGTCGACCGTATAGTCACCGTATTGGATTTTCGTCGTGCCAAGCACTTCTGTAACAATGTGGGCAATCAAGTTTTCCGTCAATTTCATAATATCGCGGAAGTCAGCGTATGCTTCGTACAGCTCAAGCATCGTAAACTCCGGGTTATGGCGGGTGGAAATGCCCTCATTCCGAAAGACGCGCCCGATTTCATACACTTTCTCCAATCCGCCGACGATGAGCCGTTTCAAATGAAGTTCGATAGCGATTCGCATATAAAGTGTCATATCAAGCGCATTATGGTGCGTAATGAACGGCCGCGCGGCCGCCCCGCCTGCTATCGCGTGCATCATCGGTGTTTCGACTTCCAAATAGCCATGGCTGTCGAGATAACGCCGCATCGATTGAATAATGAGACTGCGGGTGATGAACGTTTGCTTGCTTTGCGGATTCATAATTAGGTCGAGATAACGCTGGCGGTAACGCTGTTCGACGTCCTTTAAGCCATGGTACTTCTCCGGCAGCGGGCGCAATGCTTTTGTTAAAAATTCATACGACGACACTTTGATGGAAAGCTCGCCGACTTTTGTTTTGAACATGGTGCCGCGCACGCCGACGATATCGCCAAGGTCAGAGATTTTAAACAATTCGTATTGCTGTTCACCGATATCATCTTGGCGGACATAAATTTGAATTTGCCCCGTTACGTCTTGAATGTGGGCAAATCCCGCTTTCCCTTTGCCGCGTTTTGTCATGATGCGGCCAGCAACAGCGACTTCAATTTTTTGCTCTTCGAGTTCTTCTTTGGACAAATCTCCGTATAATTTGAACAGTTCTTCCGCTTTATGCGTACGTTCGAACCGTTTGCCAAACGGGTCGACACCCAGCTCTTCGATTTTTTGTAGTTTTTCCCTGCGGACACGCAGTTGGTCGTTCAATTCTTCATGGCTCATCCTTCATTCACTCCATTTAGCAATTTTTTACGAAAAATACTGCCAGCACGTGCTGGCAGTCGTCCACTGCATGAACGTCATCCTGCTGCTATACGGCTCGGGCGTTCGCTGCCGCCTGGTGTTCCGCTTCCTCTGCGACTTGAAGCAGCAAAGCCGCCAGTTCCTCCCGCTTCTCACACTCGTTGATGGCGTTGCGGATTTTCGCCGCACCGCGAATGCCTTTTAAATACCAAGCGGCGTGCTTGCGCATTTCTTTGACAGCGATATACTCACCCTTAAGGGCAATTAAACGATCCAAATGCAGCAGGCAGACATCGATTTTCTCTCTCGGCGTCGGTTCAGAGATGAGTTCCCCAGTTTCTAAATAGCGAACGGTGCGGTAAATCATCCACGGATTGCCAAGCGCCGCCCGTCCGATCATGACACCGTCCACTCCAGTTTCTTCGAGCATCCGCTTAGCGTCTTGCGGCGTTTTGACGTCGCCGTTGCCGATGACTGGAATGTTGACCGCTTCTTTCACTTGTTTAATAATGTTCCAATCCGCTTTTCCCTCATACATTTGCACTCTTGTCCGACCGTGCACAGCGACGGCTTTGCCGCCAGCGCGCTCGACCGCTTGGGCGTTTTCGACGGCGTAAATATGGTGTTCGTCCCAACCGATTCGCATTTTGACCGTGACCGGTTTTTCAACAGCATCGACAATGGCGGCAACGACATCATAAATTTTATTCGGGTCAAGAAGCCATTTCGCCCCGGCGTCACAATTCGTAATTTTCGGGACTGGACAGCCCATGTTAATATCGATAATATCCGCATTCGTATTTTTATCGACAAATTTCGCCGCTTTGACAAGCGTTTCCTTTTCACCACCGAAAATTTGCAGGCTGAGCGGCTTTTCCCGTTCATCGATATATAGCATATTTAGCGTTTTTTCGTTATTGTATACGATTCCTTTATCGCTTACCATCTCTGCGCACACAAGCCCGGCGCCGAATTCTTTGACAGTCAAGCGGAACGCCGAGTTGCATACGCCTGCCATCGGGGCAAGCACGACGCGGTTTTTAATCTCGACATCACCAATGCGAAACATAACAATGCCTCCTTTCTACTTGTTCGATTCCATTTTCGGCGGCGTCAGTTCTTCCACCGATATATTCAACTGTTCGGCGATTTGTCCGACGAGCGAATCGGATGGCATCCGGTTCCCCCGCTCAATTTCCCCGAGGATCGAGACAGAAATGCCGAGCTCCTTAGCCAGCTTTTCTTGTGTATATCCTTTCAGCTTTCGAAAAGCGCGAATACGTCTTCCCCATCTTTCTGCTTCCATACACGAACTCCTTCTTTGTCTGGTAGTCGTTCAATGATGTCTATTAACGGCTCAGAAATGTTCGGTATTGCTAAATGGGAATTGATTTCGAGCAACGGGATAAGAACAAATGCCCGCTCCGCCATGCGTGGATGCGGAATGACAAGTTGCTCTGTTTCAATATTTTCGTGATTATATAGCAAAATGTCAAGGTCTAACGTGCGCGGCCCCCAGCGAATCTCCCTTTTTCTCCCAAGTTCTTGTTCAATTTGTTGCGTCACGTCAAGCAAGGCAAATGGTGACAACGTCGTCGCTATCTTAATTACCATATTTAAAAACTTGCCTTGATGGGCGTAGCCGACTGGATCTGTTTCATAGATGGACGAGCTTGATTTTACAGAAATCCCCTCATGGCGATGGAGTGCTTCAATAGCCGAACGTAAATAATAGATGCGATCCCCTAAGTTAGAACCTAGGGCAATATACGAAATATTTTCCATTTAACGCCCCCTTACAATTTCAACAGCGACATGCTTGTAGTGCCCGCGGATCGGTGGATTCGGCTTCATCACCCTCACAGTACAGCGCTGGATGACGGGGAAAGCGGTGAGTAAATCGTCCGCGATCGCTTCGGCCATCGCCTCAATCAAAGCAAAAGTCCGCTCCTCAACAATCATCCGACAGCGCTCGTACACATCCGCGTAATTGACCGTATGCTCAAGACAGTCGCTCCGTCCTGCTGGCTGCAAATCCAGTTCCAGCGTCACATCAACCACAAACCGCTGACCTAGGACATGTTCTTCCGGAAGCACTCCATGGTATCCATAAAACTCCATCTCTCGCACATAGATTTTATCGATGGACGTTCTCCCCTTTCCCAAGCATCGCATCCATCATTTTCGCCATGCGGGCAATCGGCAATACGTCATGAACGCGGACGATATGCGCTCCTTTCATTATCCCAAGACACACGGTAGCTCCTGTGCCTTCGACTCGCTCTTCAACTGGCACGTCAAGCACGTGCCCGATAAACCGTTTGCGCGATGTCCCGAGCAAAAGCGGGTAGCCGAGGGCGGCGAACTCATCGAGACACCGCATGACTTCCAAATTGTGTTCGAGTGTTTTCGCAAACCCAATGCCAGGGTCTAAAATAATGTTTTCATCTTTCACACCTGCTTGCTTGACAATGCGAATACTTTCCTCTAAGTCGGTGATCATATCGGAAATGAGGTCGCGATAGGCCATGTTATGGCGATTATGCATTAAAATAATCGGCACCCCGTACGAAGCGGCAACATGAGCCATATTAGGGTCAGCCTTGGCCCCCCAAACATCGTTAATGATGTGCGCCCCAGCTTCGATGGCTTGCCGCGCCACCTCAGCTTTATACGTATCAACAGAGATTGGCACATTCACCTCATTGGCAATCGCTCTTACCGCTGGGATGACGCGCCGCAATTCTTCGTCAAGCGGCACCTGTTCCGCTCCCGGACGGGTCGATTCGCCGCCGATGTCAATGATGTCGGCCCCTTCCGCTACAAGTCGTTTCGCATGCTCAACAGCTTTTTCTACCTCGTAAAATCGGCCGCCGTCAGAAAAGGAATCAGGCGTGACATTGACAATGCCCATGATCAATGTTTTTTTATCTAAATCGAACTCATACCCGCGGCATTTGAGCACATGTGAACTTGCCATTGTGATCATCATCGGTTCATCCTTTCCGCCAATTCATTCCTTGTCCATAATGTTTCGGTAAAGCAGCGGTAATGGCGTTGCAACGCACGAGTCACCGGGCCATTTTTTCCAAGATAAACACGATGGCCGATTCGGTGAAGCGGCACAATTTCCTGCAGGGAATTGGTGATCAACACCTCGTCGGCTTCGTACAAATCGGAAAGCGGATAGACTCCTTCTTCAACTGGGATATGCAACTCGTTAAGCAAGGCGATCACAAATTGTCTCGTGACACCGTTTAATATGCCGACAGAGGAAGACGGAGTGTAGACAACACCGCTTCTCACCCAAAAAATATTGGAGACGATGCCTTCCGCCACCGCCCCTTCACGGTTTAGAAAGATGCCTTCCGCGTGAGGGCGATGGCCAAGCTCCCACCTTCCAATCATATTGTTTAAATAATGGTGCGATTTTAACCGTTCATGACCCTCAGGGCTGTTCCGCCTTGTTTTTAAAATGATCCCTTCTTTTCCTTCCTGAGGGGCGGACGGCGGCAGCGGCTTCATATAGACAATAACGTTCGGACGCAAGTACCGTTCTACCGACAAGCCGAGATCGCCCATACCGGCGGACACATTAAAACGCACATAAGCGTTACGCAGTCTATTGGCCTCGAGCAACCGCTCGATAATCTTCACTGCCTCAGCGCGGCTGAACTGCCTGTCGATGTGGAGTTCAGACAGACCTAGATTCAGCCGTGCTAAATGGTCATCAAGCAAAAACGGATGGCCGTCATACGTACGAAACGTTTCAAACAAACCGAGCCCATACAAAAAGCCATGATCAAACGCCGAAATCTGCGCTTCTTCACGCGGAACGATATTGCCGTTGACATATACGTACATATGCCTGTCACGCCTTTTTGTATGTGTCAATAAAGTTTTTTAACAGCTGCATGCCATGGCTTGTCATGATCGATTCTGGGTGGAACTGCACCCCTTCAATCGGCAATGTTTTATGGCGGATGGCCATCACTTCACCTTCATTCGTCCAAGCGGAAACAGCAAAACAATCGGGAAGTGTTTCTTTTTCTACAATGAGAGAGTGGTAACGCGTCGCCGTAAACGGGTTCGGCACGCCGCAGAAAATCGTTTCCCCGTCATGGTAAACAGATGACGTTTTCCCGTGCATCAGCCTCCGAGCACGGATGACTTGGCCGCCAAACGCCTGGGCGATCGCTTGATGGCCAAGACAGACACCAAAAATCGGGATTTTGCCGGCAAAGTGGGCAATGGCCTCTAGGCTGACGCCCGCTTCGTTCGGCGTGCAAGGGCCCGGGGAAATCATAAGAAAGTCAGGACGAAGCCGCTCAATCTCGGCGACGGTGATCTCATCATTGCGCTTGACAAACAATTCCTCCCCTAGAACGCCTAAATATTGCACTAAGTTGTACGTAAAGGAATCATAATTATCAATCATCACTATCATCATTCTCACCTCATGCTCGAAAATAATGTCTCTGCTTCGCTCAACTCTTTTGCCTTCCAAAGGGCCGCCGCCTTTTTCAAACATTCCTTGTATTCATGCTCTGGATTGGAATCAATGACAATACCTGCCCCTGCCTGCACATGCGCCAGCCCATCTTTGACGACCATCGTCCGGATGGCGATATTCAGCTCCATATTGCCTTGAAAATCGATCCAGCCAATCGAACCGGTGTACAAACCGCGACGGACTGGTTCCAGTTCTTCGATAATTTCCATCGTCCTCACTTTCGGAGCGCCGGTAATCGTCCCGCCCGGGAACATGGCTCGGATGACGGAAAACGCATCGTGTTCTGGCGCGAGTGTGCCGGAGACGTGCGACACGATATGCATAACGTGCGAATATCGTTCGACTGTCATCCACTCGTCGACACGGACCGTCCCATATGCACAGACGCGGCCGAGATCGTTCCGTTCGAGATCGACGAGCATGGCATGCTCCGCCCGCTCCTTTTCGCTGGCAAGCAGTTTGCGGGCAATTTGCTCATCTTCCGCTTTCGTTCGGCCTCGCGACCGAGTTCCAGCGATGGGCCGCGTTTCCAAACGGTCTCCCTGCTTGCGGACAAGCAACTCCGGCGAGCCGCTCACCACTTGGCATTCCGGAGCTTGCAAATATGCCATATACGGTGACGGATTAATGGCACGCAACTGCTTGTAGACGGCAAACGGGTGGGATAACAGCGGCTGGGATTGGCGCACCGACAAGTTGACCTGAAACACGTCGCCTTGGGCAATGTATTGCTGTACGCGCCGAACCGCCTCAATAAACTGCGGCCTCGTCATCGAGACGGATGGAGCAGCCGCCGAAGCTGCGGGCAGCCAGCATGGCGATTCATTCTGCTCCTCAAACCACATTCGCTCATACGCATCAAGCCGCCGGATGGCATCGCTTTCCTCGCTGTCTCCGGCATGGACGATCAAGTGAAGCTGCTGTTTTTGGTGGTCGTAAATCACCACATCATCCAACAACCAAAAATACATAAACGGCAGTTGCAAATCGTCGCGAGCAAGCTCCGGAAGCCGTTCCATGTAACGGACGGCGTCGTAACTGATATAGCCGATCAACCCGCCTTGGCATGGCAACGGCTCGCCCTCATTCGACACAGCAAAGCGCGAAAACCATTGCCGCAGCAACTCGAGCGGTGGCCCGCTCAACACAATTTCTTTTCCGCGATCAATAATGGATAGCCGCTGTTCGGTCGCGCGGATAATCCCGCTTGGGTTGAGGCCGATAATGCTGTATCTCCCCCCTTGGCCGCTCTCAAGCAGCACGTGATGCGGCCGACCGTATGCCAACTGTTCGTACCGGCGGAACCAATCTTGCCCATGATAATTGATTGTCCGCTTCAGCCTCCTTCGGCGTTGCTCCATCTTGGTCAGCTCCTCATGATGTGCATAGTTATTCTTATTGTACAATGATTGTCCATTCATATCACCCACTACCATAAAAAAATTCGACAGGGTGGCCCCTGCCGAAAAAGGTTGCTTAGTCTTCAAACTGATAAAGCGGCGTGCTCAAATAACGTTCCCCGTTACTTGGGATGATGGCCAACACTTTTTTTCCTTTGCCGAGTTCTTTTGCCACTTTCAACGCTGCATGAATGGCAGCACCTGACGAAATGCCGCCGAGAACGCCTTCCTCGCGGGCCGCGCGGCGGGCCGCCGCAAACGCTTCTTCCGTCGTTACTGTAATGACGCCATCGTAAATACTTGTATCTAAAATATCCGGAACAAACCCGGCGCCGATTCCTTGGATTTTATGCGGACCTGGTTTGCCGCCGGACAACACTGGCGAATCAGCCGGCTCAACGGCATAAATTTTAATATTCGGATATGCTTCGCGCAATACTTTCCCGGCTCCTGTAATCGTTCCGCCCGTACCGATGCCGGCAACAAACGCATCGAGCTGATCGCCCATTTGCTCAACAATTTCTTTCCCTGTCGTCAAACGGTGGATTTCCGGGTTCGCTTCGTTTTTGAACTGCTGGGGCATAAAGTAACCGTGCTCGCGGACGAGTTCTTCTGCTTTTTCAATCGCCCCGCGCATCCCTTGCGCGCCCGGCGTGAGCACCAACTCTGCGCCGTACGCCCGCAGCAAGTTGCGGCGCTCCAAACTCATCGTGTCCGGCATGACCAGCACCGCTTTGTATCCTTTCGCCGCCGCGACCATTGCCAGCCCGATTCCCGTGTTGCCGCTCGTCGGCTCGACGATCGTATCGCCCGGTTTCAGTTTCCCTTCTTTCTCTGCCGCTTCAATCATCGCCAGCGCAATCCGGTCTTTGACGCTGCTTCCCGGGTTCATAAACTCGAGCTTCACATAGACATCAGCGCTGTCCTCGTCGACGATGCGGTTCAACTTCACCGCCGGCGTGTCGCCGATCAGCTCCGTTATAGAATTGACTGTGCGTGCCATGGTTCCACCCCTAATCCCGATTAATTTTATCGAATTTGTTTCCAATGTATCAGTTATTGGCGTAATTGTCAATCATTTTAATGTTTTCATCCTTTTTCGGCGAGTTTCTTCAGCTGCTCCAGCTCTTCTTTCGCGAAATGGTACGTCTCATTGCAAAAATGGCACGAAGCTTCTGCCTGCCCTTCTTGATCGATGATGTCCTGAATTTCCTCCGGTCCTAGGCTGATAAGGGCATCGGCGATCCGCTCGCGCGAACAACGGCAGACGAATGCTACCGGCATTGTTTCAAGGACATGAACTTTCCCATCCCCTAAAATTTGTTCTAAGATTTGTTCCGGACTCAGTCCATTTTCAATCATGCGCGAGACAGGGGGGATTTGTTTCAGCCGTTCTTCAAGGCGGGTAATCGTCGTTTCCTCGGTCCCAGGCATGAGCTGAATGATGAATCCTCCAGCGGACCGGATCGTATAGTCGGGATTGACGAGCACACCGACACCGACGGATGATGGAATTTGTTCAGACGAGACAAAATAATACGTAAAGTCATCACCAAGCTCTCCAGAGATGATCGGCACTTGTCCAGTGAAAAAATCGCGCAGCCCGAGGTCTTTCACGACGGTGAGCATCCCGTTTTTGCCAACCGCCCGCGCGACATCGAGCTTCCCATACTCGTTCAGCTCAAAGTGGACATGGGGGTTTGTCACATATCCCCGTACTTCCCCTTTGGCATTGCTGTCGACTAAAATGACGCCGATCGGTCCGCCGCCATCAATTTTCATCGTCAACGTTTCCTCACCTTTGAGCATCGCCCCCATCATAGCGCCTGCCGTCAGCGCCCGGCCAAGCGCAGCCGATGCGGTCGGCCACGTTTGGTGGCGTCGCTGTGCTTCCGCAACCGTCTCTGTCGTTCTTGTTGCATACGCCCTCACCTGCCCATCATAAGCGAGCGCTTTCACTAAGTAATCTCCCATGTCCATCAAGCCTTTCATCCTTTTTTCTCCGCGTTTTTCTCGTACAACAGTTTCAACCCAGTCAACGTTAAAAACGGATCAACGACATCGATCACGTCCGACTCGCCGGCAATAAGCGGCGCGAGACCACCGGTCGCGATCACTTTCGGCGGAACTTTGCTTTTCGCCTTCATTCGCGAAACGATGCCTTCCACTTGTCCGACATAGCCGTATAGAATGCCGGCTTGCATGGCGCTGACCGTATTTTTGCCAACAATATCGTCCGGGCGGGCAATTTCAATGCGCGGCAATTTCGCCGCCCGCGCAAACAACGCCTCTGTTGAAATCATAATTCCCGGGGCAATGGCTCCCCCCATATATTGTTTATGTTCGTTAATATAACAATACGTCGTCGCTGTCCCAAAATCGACAATGATCAGCGGACTTCCGTATAAGTGAATGCCGGCAACCGCATTGACAATCCGGTCGGCGCCGACTTCCCTTGGGTTTTCATATTTTATGTCGAGCCCGGTTTTAATGCCCGGACCGACAATGAGCGGCTTAATATGAAAATATTTTAAACACATGCGTTCAAGGGCAAACATGATCGGTGGCACGACGGAAGAAATGATTATGCCACGGATATCGGAAAACTGCAAACCGACATGATTCAAAAGCGCTTTAATCGTCATGCCGTACTCGTCTTCCGTTTTCGCCCGGCTTGTCTCGATGCGCCAATGGTACTTTAACTCGTCGCCGTCATAAACCCCCAATACAGTATTGGTATTGCCCACGTCCAACACAAAAATCATGGCCTCATTCCCCACTTTTCCTCAATAAATTCCTTTCCTTATCATATCATACCTTATGTTGTCGCGGGGGAAAAACCGGTGGCTTCGCTCTGAGCCATGAAAAAAGATGTCCCGGAAATAGCAGGACATCCTTATTATCAACCCATATAGGCACTAAATACTTCCGCGAGACAATATCCTTGCATCTCTCTTGGAGAAGGGCAACCTTTTCACTCAGCCCTCAATTACTCCTCTTTCTTTTGGATGTTCACTTTCACGTCGCTGTCAACCAGACTGGTTTCGTTGCGCCCTTTGCGATCCGGCGGCAACGTACCGTGCTCGAACAAATGCTTGATTTGTTCGGCATCGAGCGTCTCAACTTCTAAAAGCGTTGTGGCGATTAAATCCAATTTGTCCCGGTGCTGCGTTAAAAGCTGCTTCGCTTTGTCGTAGCACTCTTTAATAATGCGTTGAATCTCCAAATCAATTTCATAAGCGATTTTATCGCTATAGTTTTGCTCATTATGCAAGTCGCGACCTAAAAACACTTGCCCGCCCGGCTGACCGAATTGAAGCGGACCAAGTTTTTCGCTCATTCCGAATTCCGTCACCATTCGGCGTGCAATGTTCGTCGCTCGCTGAAAATCGTTATGAGCCCCTGTGCTCACTTCATTGAACACAATTTCCTCAGCGACACGTCCGCCGAGTAGTCCCGTGATTTTATCCATCAGCTCTTCTTTTGTCATAAAGTAACGATCTTCTTTCGGCAGCATCACCGCATAGCCGCCGGCTTGGCCGCGCGGGACAATCGTCACTTTATGCACCATTTCCGCATCGGCAAGCACCATGCCGATCACCGTATGTCCGGCCTCGTGAAACGCGACAATACGCCGCTCTTTTTCCGAAATGACGCGGCTTTTTTTCGCTGGTCCGGCAATCACCCGATCTGTCGCTTCGTCGATATCGCTCATATCGATTTTCTTTTTGTTGCGGCGCGCCGCTACAAGCGCCGCTTCGTTCAACAAGTTTTCCAAATCAGCGCCCGAAAATCCCGGCGTCCGCATAGCGATCGCTTTTAAGTCAATCGATTCATCAAGCGGCTTGTTGCGGGCATGCACGCGCAATACCGCCTCGCGCCCTTTTACATCTGGACGGTCGACCGTAATCTGCCGGTCGAAGCGGCCCGGACGCAACAGCGCTGGGTCTAAAATGTCCGGACGGTTTGTCGCCGCAATAATAATGATCCCTTCATTTCCGTTAAAACCGTCCATTTCAACAAGCAGCTGGTTGAGCGTCTGCTCGCGTTCATCGTGGCCGCCGCCAAGACCAGCGCCGCGCTGGCGCCCGACAGCATCAATTTCATCAATAAAAATGATGCACGGCGCATTTTTTTTCGCCGTTTCGAACAAGTCCCGCACACGCGATGCGCCGACCCCGACGAACATTTCCACGAAATCGGATCCACTGATCGAGAAGAACGGAACCCCTGCTTCCCCTGCGACCGCGCGCGCCAACAGCGTTTTCCCTGTACCCGGCGGTCCGACAAGCAACACCCCTTTTGGAATGCGGGCACCCAGTTCAGCGAATTTGCGTGGGTCTTTTAAAAACTCGACAATTTCCACAAGCTCTTCTTTTTCCTCATCCGCCCCAGCCACGTCACGGAAACGGACTTTCCGCTTGTCATCCGTATACAGCCGCGCCCGGCTTTTGCCGAAATTCATTACCCGGCTGCCGCCGCCTTGCGCTTGATTCAGCAAGAAGAAAAACAAAATAAAGATAATGACAAACGGAATAATGGACGTGAAAAACGTAACCCATCCGCTCGTTTCATCCGCTGGCATTACTTCCACCCGTGTCCGCGCCGCCGCTGCATCGATGCGGTCAAGCACTTTATCACTGTTCATCACATAAGTGGAAAAATATTGCCCTTCATTGTATGTTTTCAATTGGCCCCGAATTTCATATACGCCGCGTTCCGGCTTAATGGAAAACGACTCGACGTCCCCGTTTTCCAAATGAGTGATAAACGCATCATACGTCATCGGCTCGGTTCGTTGATTCGTGCCGTTAAAAAAGCTGACGACGCCGATCACGACGAGAAAAATCAGCAAATAAAAGATGGTGTTACGGAAAATCCGGTTCATTTCTTGCCTCCTCCCATATGAAACACACTATACTCAATACTATCATAGAAATTTGCCTAAATACAAACAATTCGGCCGCCGCACAATGACCGGATTATTTTTGGTACACTTCTCGTTTTAAAACGCCGATAAACGGGAGGTTGCGGTATTTTTCCGCATAATCGAGACCATAGCCGACGACGAATTCGTCCGGAACGGTAAATCCGGTGTAGTCCGCTTGGATATCAGCCTTGCGCCCAGACGGCTTGTCAAGGAGGGTGACGATCTTAATCGAATTCGCCTTCCGGTAACGGAATAAATCGACTAGATAGCTGAGCGTCAATCCGCTGTCGATAATATCTTCAATAATCAAAATATCTCGACCTTCGACAGATGTATTTAAATCTTTCACAATTTTTACTTCCCCAGATGAAACGGTTGCATGCCCATAGCTGGAAACATCCATAAAATCCATTTCCAAATATGTATCAATATGTTTCAACAAATCGGCCATAAACGGCATCGCTCCCTTGAGAACGCCGATGGCAAGCGGAAAACGGCCATCATACTCCTTCGTTAATATACCACCTAGCTCTTTTACTTTTGCCTGAATCTCTTCTTCAGTGATTAGCACTTTCTGGATATCATCTTTCATCCCCATCTTTTTTCCTCCTAGCTGTTCATCGCCTGATAGTGCAGTAAAATATAGCGGACTTGCCCACGCTCTCTAGCTTCAAACGCCGATTTTTTCAATCCAGGCACCCAAAGGATGCGGCCATCGGCATCTTCCACAATCGGCCAACAATCCCTTTCCATCCGCGGAATTTTCGCCTCAATGAAAATTTCTTTAATTTTTTTCGTCCCTCCCGTCCCTTTCAGCACCATCCGGTCACCGGTGCGGCGCGTCCGTACGTGAAGCGGAAGAGAAACCGCAGCAGGGTCAACCACGAACGAATCGTTTCCTAGCTGCTTTCTCGGATAGTGTTCCCTAAATTCACTCACGATTGCGTAACCGTTTGGGAGAGGCAATAGCGCCGGAATCGGCAGCTCTAGCCAATAGCCTTGATCACAGCGTTGCAGGCCGAACGTAAACACACAACGGTCATACGAACGAAACACTTTCAACCCTTTCGGCAAATCGAGCATTCCGGAAGGACGGTCGCGCTCACAAAGCATCAGTATATGGCCAACATGCACGGAAGTCAACGCCGGTGGGATGTCCCGATAAAGGCGGAGAAGCAGCTGCTGCAACGCCCGGCGCTGCAACGACCGCGGCAACGCTAGAAACGGAGCAATATGCAACACGGCATCGCTGTTTTGTTTTTCCATTACTTTATTCAGCGCGTCTGTTGCTAATTCCTCCAAAAATTGCTCATCTTCCGCCATGACTTCGCTATATTGCTGAAATCGTTCATGCAAGCGCGGATTCTCCTGTTTCAGCAGCGGGACAATATGATGCCGGAACCGGTTGCGCGTATAGTCGTCTTTTTCATTGCTCGGGTCTCGACGCGGGGTCAATCCTTTTTGTTCACAGTAGTTCTCGATTTCCGCTCGGCTGACGGCCAAAAACGGTCGGATGAGATAGCTGCCATGAAACGGCCGCTTGACGGGAATGCCCGCATATCCTTTGCTCGTGCTGCCACGCACAAGCCGCATTAAAATCGTCTCAACTTGATCGTCGCCATGATGGCCTAAAGCGACATATTGCGCTTGATGTTTTTTCACCAGTTCAGCAAAAAAGCGATACCGGCAGTTTCGCGCCGCCTCTTGGACGCCAAGGCCCATGCGCCGCTGAAAAGCTGGAACATCGATTTGCACCGCTTCACATAAAATACGGTGTTCGGCGCAAAAACGTTTCACAAATTCCATTTCTTCTTCCGATTCCCGTCCGCGAAACATATGGTCGACATGGGCCGCTACAATCCGAAGCCTCTTCTCATCCCGAAGCGAACATAAGAAATGCAAAAGCGCAAGCGAATCCGGTCCTCCGGAAACGCCGACAATGACCGTCGCCCCTTCCGTGAGCAGCCGATGCCTGTCAATAAAGGCGCGCACTTTATCCATCATTCAAGAAAACCTCTTTGCTCCCTTTTAGCTTCATCGATAGTTATTGTACCATAAATTACATCGTTAATTGCCAGTATATATAAAAACCGTATGCGCCAAGCAGCAAAGCAGCGATCAACACCGTTTCCGCAACGCCCCCCACTTTGCGGCGCTTTTTCACCTGCCGCCCCGACCGGCGATTCGGCGCTGCTGTTTTTGTTTCATTTTTCGCAGCTAACCTGCGGGAAGAGGCAGCCAATAAGTCATGACGCATGTCCGCAGCGTTTGCATACCGGCCGTCGAGCGCTTTTTGCAACACGTGCTTATATTGGGCTAAAAAGCGGTCCGTTTCGATGATCTTGAAAAGTTGCGATCGCCCATCACCTTTTTTCTCGAGATGTCCCGGATAACAGGCCGCAATCATCACCATTGCCGCTGAAAACAAGTCATACGATGGCTCAGCTTTGCGCGAACCAAGCCCCCAATAACCACGGTCATATAACTCCGTAAACTCTTTGACCGCCCTTCCTTGCAGCGTCGTCCCTCCTACGTCCAACAGCCGGACGGATGGCGGTGGTTCAGTGACGATTAAATTATCCGGTTTTAAGTCACCAAACACCCACCCCTCCTCATGCAGCCGCTCAAGCACAGACAACAACTGCGCAATCAACACTGGCGTCCACTCTTTCCCACGGCGTCGGACAAAGGAAGCAAAATTTTCCCCATCAATATACTCCATCACATAAAAGGGGACTGTTTCCCGCATGAGTGGACTCCGCCAATCATCGGCCTCCAGTAAAGAAGGCCCGAGGGCGACTCCCTGGACCTTGGAAAAATGGCGCAAGATATTCATTTCCGAGGCCAACGACGCATAGTCGTCGCTCAGTTTGACAGCAACGCGATAACCGCTGCTTTCCGCCAAGTAGACGACACCGTTCGCTCCGCTGCCGAGCCGCCGCAACAGCCGGTACGAACGGCCGTGCCATTTGCCGGTAACGACTGTACCGGGCGGAAGATTACAAAGACGATTCTTCAATGTATGGCTCATCACCATCACCAATCCAGCTCCTTAGCGACCGTTTGCGGCCGAAATGGGCGATCGCTTCGCGCAGCGCCGGACCTGTCGGCGTCAACCCGCCTGACGCCAATTTCGGAAAGACGGCGGACAGCTCTTCAATCCTCGGTGTCCAATCAACCATTTTCTCAGCATGTTGCCGTTTTCCTGGAAAGATAAAAACGGAAAAACGGTTTTCACCCATGCGTGCATTTAAACTGAGCGATAAATCGATGAGCGCCTCTTTGACCGTCGGCAATTTCGTCTTCATGCTCCCGCTCGTATCGATTAAAATAAGCACGTCGAGCGCAGCCGTTTCCCCTAGTTCATCGACAACTTCCATCACCTGACCGCGCTTGTCCGGCGGCAAATCTTCGAGCGAAACATCCGAACCAAATATTTGTTTTAATTCACGATTAACGAGCCCTTGCAGCGTCTGGGTCATCGCTTGGCGTGTCACCATCTGCACTGTTTGCGACAACTGCTTAGCATATACGACTTGGCTCATCCCGCCGCCGGCGGCCGCAATTGCTTCAATTTCCCGTTGCCCATTTTCATCGATCGTGTCTTGGTCCAACACGCCGATCACGTTTACCGTAATGCCCTGTTCCCGCGCCAATGCTGCCATGGCGGCTGGATCCTCCCCATGGTTGGAGCAACCGTCAGTAATGAGCAAAATCTGCCGCAGCGTTCCCTTTCGCATAATTCGTTCCCCTCCTCAGCGGAATGTATTACCATCATCGCCGGAGGGGAACGTTTTTATACGCGTACTACTGTGCCTTTTTCATGTACATATATGCCGGAATCGTCGCCCATTTTGGCGTGTTATGCCGCACTTTGGCAACAACGACGGTCATATCGTCTTCAATCTCGCCGCCGCACTGCCGAATCACTTCTTCCATGATCACATCGGCGACTTCTTGCGGGTCGGTCGTTTTCAATTCTTGGATTTTCCGTTTCATCCAAACGTCATGATTCTCCACATTCATTGGCCCTTCAAACACACCGTCACTCATCATGATGAGCAAGTCGCCCGATTTGAGCTGTTCACTAACCACGTCGAATTCCACTTCTTTAATAATGCCCATCGGCAAATTGCTCGCTTCTACTTTCATTACTTTGTCGCCGCGCTTAATAAAGCTTGGCGTCGATCCGATCTTCAAAAACTTCGTCGCCGCATTTTGCAAATCAATGATCGCTAAATCGAGCGTCGCATACATATCCTCTGTCGTCCGCAGCGCCAAAATGGAATTGATCGATTTAATGGCGATCGATTCATCCATTCCTGTCTGCAAGATTTTTTGCAGCAAATGCAATGTCTCACGGCTTTCGTAATGCGCCCGTTCCCCGTTGCCCATGCCGTCGCTAATGGCAACGGCATATTTACCGGTGCCAAGCTCAATCGTTGCATAGCTGTCGCCGGAAATGAGCTCTCCCCCTTTGGCAGCGAACGCCACGCCCGTCTCGACGACAAACGCTTTCGTCGAACCGAAAGCAACGCGGCAATAGCCATTCGGGTACGCAGCACATTCTTCGTGCTTGACGACAATCGTCTCCCCTAAAATGTCCGAAAGCATCGGCGCGATCAGTTTTTCACACTCGCCGCGCCCCTCGCAATAAGGAATGCTCATTTCAATATCGATATTTCCTTTTTCTAAACTGTAAATATCAACGTGTCCGATTTCGACGCCAAACTCTTGCAGAGCATGGTAGATTTGTTCTTCTTGCAAATAATGGTTTTCCCGCTCTTTCTGAATCTCTTTTGCAAAATCACCCATGACTTGCGAAACGCCTAACAATTGCTCGGCCACGAGCTTCCGGCTTTCGTAAACTTGCCGTTTAAGCTTGCGGTTTGCCTGATACGTCACCATCTCTTTCTCTATTGCGTCGACCACTTTGCCTGCCTTGACGCAATACCTTTCCCATTCGCGCAACAGCTGATGATTTTGCGCCAGCGTTTTTTCATCCGCCTCATGCATCATTTGCTTCATATACGCATATGTTGTACTAAAGTTGGTCGCCCAGCATTGCGCTTTCTTAAAGCACGTTTGGCACGTCTTTTCCGTGATATCACCAAGAAAATAATCAACCTCCCGTTCATGGTATTCGTCGGTGTCCGACAGCGGCCCAGGCGAAAAGCTTTCCGCGAGCGCCTGAAAGACGTTTGAAAACTGCGAAACACGCTGTGCTGTGACATCGCGAATTTTGCGAACGTATTGCTGCTGCTCGTTGATATATTCCGTCGTGCCAGGAATATGTTTGGCAATTTTCTCTGTCAGCGAACGGGCCGTGAACAAAAAGAGCACAATCGCGATGCCTGATTCCAACAATGTCGGTACGAGCTCGGCTTTTCCATCTCCGTACAAGCCCATCAGCAACGTCGCGACAATGAGCCCAAACGCGACCCCAGGCTTTCGACCTTCTTTCAGCAGACCGCCGAGCAGCCCGGCAAAAGCAAGCAAGCTCATTTCAGACAAGTTGCCGACATTCGCCAAGCTCAAGACGAGCCCGGTGACGACCCCTACGGTCGAACCGGTCGCCGCCCCAGCTACGAACGCAAACAATAAAACGAGATAACGCGACATGACATGTTCGAGCGACAAGCCGTACGCCGACCAGCCGATCATCCCGGTCAGCATTGAAGCCAGCAAAATAATCAATGAAATCATTTCTTCCGCCCGCAGCGCATGTTTATGTTTTCGTACCGTCAATAGCGGAATGCTTTGCATAAAAATCAATGTCAGCACGAGCGACAGCCCCGCTTCCACAACCGCCATGGCCGCCCCGTATGCCGTCCGCTCTCCAATCCAGTAATAGGAAATCACCCATTTTGTCGCCATAGATACAGCAAAAACGACGAACGGCACCAGTTTCAATGATTCGCTGATTACTTTTCGCACCCATCCGTAAATAAAGAGGAAACCAAAAATGGAAACGCCGACAAACAGCACTGCATCAAACGACAGCGTCAAAGCGCCCGCCAGCAGCGAGATGAAAGCGAAGGCTGCTTTGTCACGGCGCAACATATAGACAGAGACGAAAAACGGCAGCGCAAACGGGGTCAATTTTGCCAAAATTAACGCCCGTCCAAGCAAAAAGCCAACAAGAAGAAGCAAAAAACCTTGATGAACGAACAGATGGCCAAGGCGCAGCTTCACATGGCGCATCCAACGTGACAAGGTCGCTTGCGTTTCATTGATCGGCACTTCCGAAATACGGCGCACCGTCCCTCTTTCTACTCTTTCCATTCCCGATCCTCTCCTTTGCTTTTCTATTACCCCCTATTATATCGTTCAAATTATCAGAAATTTGTCAAAACAACGGGGCAAAATGAAAAATCGTTCGACGTTTTCCCCGATGATGCGCCCGCAGTATCCCCGTTCCGACAGAAGCAGACAAAAAGAAAAACGAGCATGTCGCTTGATGGCGCATGCTCATTCGCGATGACCCGTACGGGATTCGAACCCGTGTTACCGCCGTGAAAGGGCGGTGTCTTAACCACTTGACCAACGGGCCGTATTGGATATTCATGGCGGTGGAGGGGATCGAACCCCCGACCTCACGGGTATGAACCGTACGCTCTAGCCAGCTGAGCTACACCGCCGTGTGACAACAGTTAATATCATAATAGAGGAGATGCGGATTGTCAATATACGCAACAAAAAAAGTATAAGGAAAATGTAGCTTTCTTTTTTAATGTCAAAACAAAGAAGCATCCACGACGATGGATGCTTGTTGTCCCCTATTCATCCTCTTTCCGACATGTATTCAGCAGCAAGTTACCCGCGTCTCGCTCCACGACCTCCCCGCTTTGATTCCGTATGGCGGCGCAACGACGCCAGCCGGTCTTCACTCTCTTTGAGGAAACGGCTAATTTTTTGTTCTAAACTATCAGCCGCGGAACGGTCATGCGCTCGGTGGCGCGGCCGCTGCGAAGAAGGCGTGTCTTTTGCTTTGCGAATGGACAGGCCGATTTTTCCGTCTTGGCCGACGTTAATTACTTTCACATACACGATGTCGCCGACTTTCAAATGGTCGTTGATGTCCTTAACATAGTTGTCAGCTACTTCACTAATGTGAACAAGCCCTGTCACACCCTCCGGCAGCTCTACAAACGCCCCGAATTTCGTAATGCCTGTGACTTTGCCTTGTAACTTGCTGCCTACTTCAATCGACATAAAAAAAGTGCTCCTCCTTAAAACGCTTTAAAGATGGTGTTGGTTTCATTATAGCGAATGAAAAAAATAAGTGTCAATATGACGAATGCCCGTATTGAGCGGGCATCGTCAGTTAAAATATCATTTTTCTGGCAAGACAAAAATAATTTCCCCATCTTTCGATAAATAATATTTTTTTCGCGCCAGTTCAGCGATGTAATCATCGTCGTGCAGTTTTTTCATTTCCTCTTTAAGCTGCTTTTCCTGCCGTTCAAGCTTCACAAGTTCCTCTTTTAGCCTTTGTTTTTCCGCCGTTTTTCCATCGATCGCCTTCGCCTGCAGGTGCAACGCGTAGAGAAGGACGGAAGCGAACACCGTAAACAGCGAAGCCCAAAAGGCCAAGCGGACGGCCACAATCCGCCGTCTTCTCGATGCCTTTCGCTTTTTTTCTTCCTGTTCTGATACGTAGGTAGACTGGAGTTTCGTCACATTCGGTTTTCGGGGCACGTTCATGCATTTGCACCTCTTTTATTTCCACCATTTCGCAAGCCACATGCCTATTTTCTCTTTTGTATTCTTGATTTGTCCAGCAAATCCTTTTAAACGGCGAAAAAATTTTCCCAACCAGACCCGACGGTGCGGCGGCATCCGCCGCCAAGCAACCATGCCCGCCCAGCGCAGCGGGGCGAATAAGAGAAGGGTGATTTTCCAAACAACTAGCAACAAAAACCGAACCGTCCACACGATAATCCTCCAGACAAACAACAGAAGGGCTAATGCCATTTGCCCGAGGAGGACGAGGGGGCGGATCACCATATAGCGGAACAGCCGAGCGAGCGCCTGTCCGAAACGCACTGCCAGCCAAATAAGCCCCTCCAGCACCCGAACGTACAACGAACGAAGCAGACTTTGATAAGCGGCATAGCCGCATAAAAGCGCCAAAAAAAGATAAAAGCGAAGCTCGCCATCATTGACGAGCAATAGTACATAAAACACAAAGAGCGCCTGCACTGCCCAAAATAACACATCGTTTACAAAGACGATCCAGTGCGCCCGTTCCTCCCGTTTTAAAAATCGGTTGTACGTATCAAGCGCCATGCCAAGCCAGCCTCCCATGCCAATCATTGTCAGCATGGTAAGAAGCTGTGTCGTGATGTTCATTTGAACAACTTGCTAAAGAATCCTTTAGCTTTCTCCTGGTGATCGTCTAAATAAACGAGATCGAAAATGCGTCCCTTGATCGAAACAACACCTTTATCGACATCCAAGTTTTTCATTTGCAAGTTTTGCCCGCGGATTGCTAAAAAACCCATGACCGTCTCCAGCAAAAACTCCTCATTATCAAAGCTCTCGACTTGTTTTACCCCGGTAATGTCAAGGAGACGCCGGCCGCGCATGATCACGTCGTGTTCCTGGACCGGACCTTTGTTCGTATTCCCACTAAATTCATCGTGGCGATTCATCGTCATCCCCCGCATTTCGATTTAGAATGAAAGGCGGCAAAGCCAACTGCTTTTTCTTATCCGCTGTTTGTACCATATGTATGTCAGCGGGGGATTGTTTAGAACAAGCCTGCAGGCAAATTAGATGCCGTCTTGTTCAGGCGCGGTCCGCTCTTCGCGGATCAGCTCATACAGCCCGGCGGCCTCTTCTTTTTTTGTCGTTTCTTTTAAATCCGTCACTTTTACCGTTACCCGTTTTTGCCCGAACTGAATCATCAGTTCGTCACCGATTTTCACGTCCGAACTCGCTTTGGCGACATGGCCGTTGATCCATACCCGGCCTTGATCGGCCACTTCTTTCGCCAACGTGCGGCGTTTAATGAGACGGGATACTTTCAAAAATTTATCAAGACGCATGGTCATCCTCTCCTTACCGTCCGTTTTCTTTTGCTTCCTCCCAAAGGCGGTCTAACTCGGCAAGCGAAAACGAGGTGATCAGCCTACCGCTTTTTCGCACTTGTTCCTCAATGTAAGCAAAGCGGCGGGTAAATTTGTCGTTTGCCATTTGCAGCGCCTCCTCCGGTTGAATGTCATAATACCGAGCGAGGTTGATGAGCGCGAACAATACGTCGCCAAACTCTCCAACGAGCGCCGCACGGCGGCCGCCGGACGTTTCCGCCCGAAACTCGGCCATTTCTTCCTCAACTTTTTGCCATATAGGTGCCACATCATCCCAGTCAAACCCCACTTTTGCCGCTTTTTTCTGCAGTTCGTACGCTCGCAGCGTCCCCGGCAAACTCTTCGGAATGTCCGCAAAGATGGATTTCGGCTGTCCATTGCCTTTTTCCTCTTTCTTAATTTTTTCCCAGTTCACGACCACTTGTTCGGCTGTCTCAGCCGTTACATCGCCAAACACGTGCGGATGGCGACGAATCATTTTCGCCGTCAACGTGCGGATGACATCATCGATCGAAAACAGTCCGCGATCGGCGCCGATTTGGGCGTGCAACATCACCTGCAGCAACACATCGCCCAGTTCTTCGACCATATGGTCATCGTCGTTCTCATCGATCGCTTCAAGCAGTTCATACGCCTCTTCAAGCAAATACCGTTTCAGCGATGCATGCGTCTGCTTTCGATCCCACGGACAGCCGTTCGGCCCTCTCAGTGTCGCAATAACACGGCGCAGCGTCTGAAACCGATGGTAAAGCAACGGCTCATCCTTGACTGGCGGCACATAGACGCTCGTCAAGTTGTCGAGCGTGGTCTGACGATCGAGTTCATAGAGCGGCACTTGCTTCACTTGTTCAGCCTTCATTCCTGCCGCGGTGACGATATAGACCGGATAGTCGCTAGGGAGCTGTTCCATGAGAGAAAGCTTTACGTTCGAGGCGATAAACGAATCATACACTTGGCAAAAAACGGTGTGCAACGAAGGCGACCACTCCTCTTCGTGAAAAGCGGTCGCATCCAACAGCTGAAACCCTTCGATCGGATCGAAGCGCACGGCGGTAAACAGTGCATCGAAAAAACTTTGACCCCCTTCAATCACAACCCGGCAAACGCCGCGTCGCTCTTCCTCAAGAAGAAGCTGCACTGTCTGTTCAGCAACGAGCGGGTGGCCAGGTACAGCGTAAAACACGTCGCCACGCTTCACCTGCTCAACAAGGATAGCAACAATTTCTGCGTACACCTCGGCAAACTGCACGTGTTTTTCGTAAATACTGTCAAACGACGTAAACGTGACTCCTTCCTCCTCAAGACCCTTCACAGCCGGGTGTTCCTTCGTCCGCAAAAAAAGCGGATGCGCCCGCTTTAGCTTTCGATACACGCCGACTGGCAGCTGCTCGAAATCCCCGGCGCCAAGGCCAAAAACATAAACCGTATTCATCATCGATCACCTGCTTCCTAATAGTAAACGAAACTTGTTGACCAACGGAAGAGCGGACAATTCCTGTCCAGAGAACACGTTGCCTTTGACAATGCACACGATATAGACGATCGCACCGACGACGACGCCGCCAAGCGCCTCGACAGCTGCCCATAAGCGTCCGCCGGCGGAAGCGTCTATGAGCCACATATATAGCTGCAGCACAACAACCATCACGACGCCAGCCTTAATGATCGGATAGATGCATTTTTGGGCGTTGATCAATTGACACTCGCGCCGCAGGCGTACGTATAAAAAGCATGCCATGAATGCATAAGCCCCAGTTGTTGCAAAAGCCGCGCCTAAGACGCCAAACGGCGGCACAAGCCAATGCATGAGCGCCAGTTTTCCCGCTACCGCCACTGCCACACCAACAGCAGCCACTCGCTCTTTTCCCATTCCTTGCAATATGGCTGACGCAGTCAGCGCCATCGTTACAAAAAAGACAGAAGTGGACAGGACAGCGAGAATGAGCGAGCCACGATCATTTTCAAACAACATCGTATTGATCGGACGGATCAGGGAAATGAGCCCTAAAGAGGCGCCGACACCAATGACAGCAGCGAGCCGAAGCGGCAACAAATCGTGAGAAAAAGCAGCTCCCTGACTGCGTCGAGCACTAGAGACAAACGGAACAAGAGCCAATGAAAGAGATGCACCGGCAACCGTGCCCACCTGGATGAGCGGTTGCCCGCGATCATACACCCCTTTCAGCCATTTCACTTCGTCCAACTTTGCCCCCGTTTCGCGAAGAAGTGGGACAAACAAAAACGAATCGACAAGCGGAATCAGCGTCAATGCCATATTCGCCAAACAAACGATCGTCCCAGCTGTCAACAAACGTCGGCCAATATGCAAGGACGAAACCGGCGGCGTATGGCTGGTTGTTTTTTTTCGTCCGCGCTTCGCCGAGTAAAAGAGCAAAATAAGAAGTGACGCCGCCATGCCCCCCAGCGTTCCGGCAACCGCTGCCATACCACAGGAATAAATATCCGCACCGCGACGCAGCGCCCAATATGATAGTCCTAAAATCGCAGTCACCCGCACAAGCTGCTCGCCAACTTGGGACACCGCAGTCGGCACCATGTCATGCTGACCTTGAAAATTACCGCGCAGAACAGCGATCAATGGGAATAACAAAAATGAAAAGGAAAGCAACCGCAGCAACGGTGCAAGCCGGATGTCCCCCATCCATGCCGCCACCGTTTCAGCTCCCGCATACAAAACCGCAAACAGCAGCACACCGAGCCCGCTGAACAATGGCAGAGCGACGCGCCTGACGGCGGCCGCTCCCGCTTCATCCCCTTCCGCCAACCGCTCGGCGATGAGCTTCGAAACGGCGACCGGGTAGCCGGCCAGCGACAGCGCCACAACCATGCCGTAAATTGGATACACTTGTTGGTAAATATAAAAACCGACATCCCCGACCATGTTTTGATACGGGACACGGTACAATACGCTTAACAGCTTCGTCAACAAAGCAGCAACGGTCAACACAGCCGTGCCTTTCCATACGTTCCCCATACACTTTCTCTCCCGCCTTTATGACGTTCTCTGACGGATGGCCAGACTGGAGGTATTCGCCAGCGGCAGGGACAGCTGACGCCGCCAACGGTTCCATCACCATGGCTACGATCGATATTATAGCGCAACATTAGACTGCTCGACAAAAAAAAGGCGATGGCCTTCCAGCCGGCCGTCGCTTTTCACCCGCCAGCTAAGCGGATGGAAAAAAGGCAGCTTGCAAGCTGCCTTTCCTTTTGTTTCACCTATTGCTCCATTTGTCGGGCTAAAAAGCTGGCCGCGGTTTCAACCGCTTTATGTTCCACTTCGCCGAGCGTCTTCTCGCGTGATAAAATGATAACCGCCCCGATCGGATCACCGTTGGCAACAATCGGACCGATCGTATACGACTTCAGCGTCTCCGTCATCCCGTCTACTAGCTCTACCTCTCCCTCCTCCGTATGGAGGACGGAAGTGCGATCTTCCATCGCTTTTTCCACTAATGGGCTGACGCTTTTGTTCATATACTCTTTTTTCGAAACACCAGCAACAGCGATAAACACGTCGCGGTCACAAATAAGCACCGGCTGCCCGAGGCTGTCGAACAGCGCTTCGGCGTACTCTTTCGCAAAGTCGCCCAGCTCGCTGATCGGCGAGTATTTTTTCAAAATGACCTCTCCGTCGCGGTCAACAAATATTTCGAGCGGATCTCCCTCGCGAATGCGTAACGTTCTCCGAATTTCCTTCGGAATGACAACCCTTCCTAAGTCGTCAATTCGACGAACAATACCGGTTGCTTTCATGCTTTGTATACCCTCACTTTCATCTAGGATTTGTAAGGATACTCCGATGAATCCTTTTGTGATGGGGAATTCACCATTGTTGTCATTAGTATCCTTCACAATCCACGTTCTATACACGATGAAAGTGATTTTGGCCATTTTAGATAAAATTGCCCATCATTCATTATCGCCACATCCACAGAAACATAAACGTGCAAAACGGAAACAAAACGCGATTTTTCATTCTGGTTACGCGATAATCGATTTTTCGTTTTCCACTCCTGCCAACTGCTTTAATGTCTCATACAAGATCGTCAGCCATTCGTGCGGTTTCATTTGCTTAATATAAAGAACGATTTTTAGCTTGGCTCCATCCATGCCGAACCCAAACAGGCGGCCATGCTGGCGGCCGATGCCGGATAGGCGCTGGATTTCCACCGTTTTCGATGCCTGTTCACTAAATAAAAGATCGATTTGTTGCTTATGCTGTTTCATCGATTCAACACCGAGCTGCTTCGCCAATGCTTTGATTTCTGCAATTTGGAACAAATAAGCCACCTCATCCGGATAATCGCCAAAACGGTCGATCATCTCCTCGCGCAGCGCCTCGACGTCTTCGAGCGTCTCGGCCGCTTTAAACCGCTTGTACATCTCGATTTTTTGCAATCCGTCGGAAATGTACGCATCCGGAATATAGGCGTCGACTTCCACATCGATGACAACATCTCGGTGTTCGTCTTCCCGTTTTAGGCCGCGCCGTTTTTCAATCGCCTCTTTCAGCATTTGCGAGTATAAGTCAAATCCGACCGAATCGATAAAGCCGTGCTGTTCAGCGCCGAGAATGTTGCCGGCACCGCGGATCGACAAATCGCGCATGGCAATTTTAAACCCAGAGCCAAGCTCGGTAAACTCTTTAATAGCTTGCAACCGTTTTTCTGCCGTTTCGTTTAACACCTTGTCTTTTCGGTACGTGAAATACGCATAGGCGACGCGGTTCGAACGGCCGACGCGCCCACGCAGCTGGTACAGCTGCGACAGTCCCATCCGATCGGCATCGTATACGATAAGCGTATTGACGTTCGGAATATCGACGCCCGTTTCAATAATCGTCGTTGTAACAAGCACATCGTATTGTCCTTCTAAAAACGCTAAAATCGTCGATTCGAGCTCAGCTTCCGACATTCGCCCGTGCGCAAACGCCACGCGCGCTTCCGGTACGAGCTGGGCGATTTCTTCTGCTTTCAAGTCAATATCCTCAATATGGTTATAAAGGAAAAAGACTTGCCCATCGCGGGCGAGCTCTCGCTCAATGGCTTCTTTCACAAGTTCAGGCGTATATTCCATGACATACGTCTGCACCGGAAAGCGGTTTTCCGGCGGTGTTTCAATAATCGATAAATCGCGCACCCCAATCATCGACATATGGAGCGTACGTGGGATCGGCGTCGCTGTTAATGTCAGCACGTCGATATTCGCCTTCAGCTGTTTAATTTTTTCTTTATGTGCCACGCCAAACCGCTGTTCCTCGTCGATAATGAGCAAACCTAAATCTTTAAACTTCACGTCTTTGGACAACAGCCGGTGCGTGCCGATCACCATGTCGATCGTACCGTCTTTTAACCCTTTAAGCGTCTCCGCCTGCTGTTTTTTCGTCCGAAACCGATTCAACAATCCGATGTTAATCGGAAACCCTTGAAACCGTTCGCGCACCGTTTCGTAATGTTGTTGGGCCAAAATCGTCGTCGGCACGAGGAAAGCAACTTGTTTGCCGTCCATAATCGCTTTAAACGCTGCCCGCAGGGCCACTTCCGTTTTCCCGTAGCCGACGTCGCCGCAAAGGAGGCGATCCATCGGTTTTTCGCTTTCCATATCACGCTTAATTTCCTCAATGGAACGGAGCTGGTCTTCCGTTTCCTGATATGGAAACGCCGCTTCAAATTCACGCTGCATTTCGGTATCTGGGGAAAACGCATATCCTTTGCTTGCCTCGCGCTCGGCATATAGCTTAATTAAATCTTCCGCAATATCTTGGACGGACGATTCCACTTTCTTTTTAACTTTTTTCCATTCCGTACCGCCGAGCTTATAAATTTTCGGTTCTTTTCCTTCCGAACCGACGTACTTTTGCACTTGGTCCATTTGATCAACCGGGACATACAGCGTATCGCCGCCCTGATATTGGATATGGATATAGTCTTTATGCACTCCGTTGATTTCTAACGTCTCGATGCCTAAATATTTTCCGATGCCGTGGTTGACATGGACGACATAGTCACCAACTTGCAGTTCGGCATAGCTTTTGATCCGCTCGGCGTTCGATAGCTTTTGCCGACGCACCGGTCGTTTGGCTCGCTTTTTGAACAGTTCTTCTTCGGTGATGACGGCCAGCTTTTGCAACGGCAATTCAAATCCCGTGTTTAAATCGCCTTGAAGGAGCTGACATTTGCCATGCAACAACGCCGCTTCGTGTGGCAACGGCAGCGCATCGATCTCATAATCTGCAAGCAGCGACTGCAGCTTTTTCACCCGTTCAGCATCCGGCGCTAAAAAGAGGACTGCGTAGTTCGCCTTTTTCCATCGCTCAATCTCAGACTGAAGAAGCGCCATTTGCCCATGAAAGTTTTGCATTTGCTTGCACGTAATATTGACGACATTTTGTGGATGAGTATATGGTGCATGACGCAAGAATAAGGATAAGTACACCCGCTGACACCGATGCTTTTGCAACAATTCAGAAAATGAGTGCGAAATCGGTACATCATGAATCATTTTTCCACTGTCAAGCAAGCTTGTATACCATTCAGCTTCTTCGCGGTCCAGCCGCTCAGCCGCCTCCTGCAACCGGCTCATTTCATCCATCAGCAGCAGGCCGTCTTCCGGCATATAATCTAGTAAACTCGCAGCCTTTTCATAAAAAAGAGACATATATTTATATTGTTGCTCGATTTCCTGGCCCTCACGCAGCTGTTCTAATTCGGCGTGGATATGCTCGTACATCCGCTGCTTGGCGGCGTCATCTTTCATTTTTTCTAAGCTGGATGCAAGCCCGGCTTCGATCCGCTCGATCCCCCGACGCCGCACCTCCTCATCAAGAATAATTTCGTCTGCTGGCCCGATCATTACGCGTTCCACCTGCTCGTGCGAGCGTTGGTCGTCAGGGATAAACGTTCGAATCGATTCGATTTCTGTATCAAACAGCTCGATGCGATACGGCAGTTCTGCCGTTAACGGATAAATATCAACGATGCCGCCGCGGATGCTGAACTCTCCGGGAGCGGAGACGGTGGCAACCCGTTTGTATCCCATTTCGACAAACAATTGTTTATCACGTTCCAAATCGAACTCTTGTCCAACGGAAAACGTAAACAAGTAACGTTTCCAAAGCGACAGCGGCGGCAGCAACCGTCGCAATCCAGCAACCGGACAAACAATGACTCCTTTCCCCCCTTGCGCCAAATGACTCATAATTTCGAGACGTTGCGCCTTCAGTTCTGGACTGGCGATCGCCATCTCAGCGGCCATAACTTCGTTGGCCGAATAAAGAAACACGTCGTCCGACCCAAGCAGTGAAACGAGATCGTCGTATATTTTTTGCGCTTGAAACAAGTTATGAGTCACAACTAACATCGTCCGGCCTGTCTCCTTGTAAAGAGCGGAAATAAAAACAGACCGAGCCGACCCCGACAGTCCGGCGACAAGCTGTTCTTTCAGGCGGGCATGGATTCCTTCAATGATCGTGCGAACATCCTGGTTTTCAGCTAAATAACGATACAGCGAAAACACCCCTATCCTCCCTCCTCTCAACACCAGAGTTATCTGGCGAAAACGCAAAAACGCTTTGGTCGCCCAAAGCTGCGCCTAGTGAATAAATTTTTCATATTGGTGCCATTCCGGATTTCGCGCTAATGCCTCTTGGCAGTCTTCACAAATCGTTTTCACATGGATGTCGCCGTTCGGCTCGTACGAAATCATATCCATACGTTCCTCATCTGTCAAATGATGGAACCCCAGTTTTTCACTATAGATCGATACGTGGTCAATCGTTCCCACTTTTGCGCCGCAATGACGGCAATAGTAATGCAACGCCATTCCAAGCAAACCTCCTCACTGGACTGTTCCGTTCGCAAGGCAGGCGAAGCCGATGCCTCGCGCCTTCCGTACTCACATTGTGTACCAGTTCAGAGGAAAATATTCACTCATTAAAACCATTCATCACTTGAATAAACGGCGCCGTCACCGCCTGTTCGCACGCATCGGCAGCCCGCACAACCGCTTCAGTCACCGCTGCTCTCTCTTCTTCCGTAAAGCGGCTGAGCACGTAATCCGCAACGGGTTGCCCGTTCGTTGGCCGACCGATGCCGATGCGAATGCGCTTCAACTGCTCAGTGCCGAGATGACGAATGATCGACTTGACGCCATTATGGCCGCCGGAGCTTCCTTTCAGACGAAGGCGGATTTTTCCCGGCGGGAGGTCGAGGTCATCGTAAATAATCACAACATCCTCGACGTCAATGCCATAAAAGTCGATGAGCGGGCGAACACATTCCCCTGATAAATTCATATATGTCAACGGTTTGCATAATGCCACTTTTTCGCCAAAAACAAACGCCGTTCCGAACAAGCCGCGGAATTTAGTAGTGTTCAACGAAATGTTCCAACGTTTGGCCAGCTCATCAATGACAAAAAAACCGATATTATGGCGCGTTTGCTCATACTCCTTGCCCGGATTCCCGAGCCCGACAAACAGCTTCAATGACCGTGCCCCTCTCTATAACATGATACTACAAAAGACGTAACCGAAACGGTTACGTCTGTCACTTTTCTGGCGTCGTTTCTCTTCCTTCCTCAGCATCAGGCTGTCCTGGCTCTTGTTGTTCCCCGCTATGAATTTCTTCTTCCTGTTTTGGTGGCAAAATCGTCGCGATTACTTCAGAAGGCTCATGGTTGATTTCAAATGTTCCGCCTGTTTGCACATCGCCGACTGTGACAGTATCGCCGACTTGCAAACCGGAGATATCTACTTCTATCGCGGGCGGAATGTTCGCCGGCAACACGCGGATCGATAACTCGTGCAAGTTCTGTTGCAACATGCCGCCATCTTTCACCCCAGGCGCTTCACCTACTAAGCGGACTTCCACATCAACATCAACTTCCGTCGACATATCGACCGCTTGAAAATCGGCGTGAAGAAGTTCGCCGCGCAACGGATCGCGCTGCATTTCACGCAATAGCACCGAGTAATCGTTACCACCGACTTTCAGTGTCACCAAACTGTGGCGTCCACCCTCGCGGAGCGCTTTCTCAAGATCAGCGGCGCTGACGAAAATCATTTTATGATCAACCTTTTTGCCGTACAATACGGCCGGAATGCCTCCTTGCGAACGAATACGCCGCAATGTTGAATGTTTTTTGTCCGTGCGTTCTTTCGCTTCTAACACAATCGCCATGTTTCCTCACCTTCCTGAATTAGAATCTACTGTCTACTTTATCCTAAAACAAGAAGGGCTAAACATGTTTTATGCTTAGTCGAACAGGACGCTGACAGATTTCATTTCATACACGCGCGTAATCGCTTCAGCAATGAGCGGCGCCACTGACAGCTCTACAATTTTATCAATTTTCTTTTCCTCTGGCAAGGCAATCGAATTGGTGACGACAAGTTCCTTAATTTTGGAATTTTGGATGCGCTCGATCGCCGGGCCGGACAGCACCGGATGGGTGCAACATGCGTACACTTCTTTTGCTCCGTGCTCGACAAGGGCGTTCGCCGCAAGCGTAATCGTGCCAGCTGTGTCGATGATGTCATCGATCAAAATGGTTGTCTTTCCAGTCACTTGCCCGATGATGTTCATCACTTCAACAGCGTTCGGCCGCGGCCGGCGTTTGTCGATGATAGCAAGCGGCGCTTTCAGGCGGTCGGCTAGCTTGCGCGCCCGCGTCACGCCGCCATGGTCCGGGGAAACAATGACGACGTCATCCAACTGTTTGCTTTTAAAGTAATCCGCCAAAATAGGGACACCCATCAAATGATCGATGGGAATATCGAAGAATCCTTGGATTTGCGGGGCATGCAAATCGAGCGTAATGACGCGCGACGCCCCGGCCGTCTCCAGCAGATTGGCTACGAGCTTCGCGGTAATCGGCTCGCGCGAGCGCGCTTTCCGGTCTTGGCGCGCATAGCCGTAGTATGGCATGACGATATTGATCGTGCGCGCCGAGGCACGCTTTAACGCATCGATCATAATGAGCAGTTCCATTAAATGCTCGTTGACCGGGACGCTAGTCGATTGGATGACAAACACATCGTCGCCGCGGATGCTCTCTTCGATGTTAATTTGAATTTCCCCATCGCTAAAGCGGGACACAGAACATTTTCCAAGATCGATTCCCATGACTTCGGCAATTTCTTTTGCTAACCTCATGTTCGAGTTAAGGGCGAACAACTTTAATTGGTGCTGGCATTCAGACATGATAAACCTCCATTAAGATTTTTTCTTGCCCGTCAGGCGATCCACATAATTTTCCTTATTCACCTGTCGAGCGCGGGCAATGGCGAGCGCGCGGCCGGGAACGTCGTCGGTGACCGTCGATCCAGCAGCAACGTAAGCTCCTTGACCAATCGTAACGGGCGCAATCAAGTTGACATTGCAGCCGACAAACGCACCGTCTTCGATTTTCGTCATATATTTATGCACACCATCGTAGTTGACCGTAATCGACCCACACCCAAGGTTGACATCAGCGCCGACTTCCGCATCACCGATGTAGCTTAAATGGGAAGCTTTGCTTCCTTTACCGAAGATCGATTTTTTCACTTCAACAAAGTTGCCGATTCGCACCTCATCATCAATCTTTGACAGTGGACGAATATGGGCGAACGGACCAATCGTCACATCATTGCCGATCTCGCTGTCATGGGCGACCGAATGGCGGATGGATGTACGATGGCCGATGCGGCAATGTTTAATTTCTGAGTGAGGACCGATCAAACAATCTTCGCCGATGATCGTCTCGCCCTCGATGACCGTGCCAGGATAAATGACCGTATCGCGCCCGATCGTCACCTCAGCAGAAATATAAGTACAAGCCGGGTCAATGATCGTGACCCCGTTTTTCATATGCTGGCGGCAAATGCGATCACGCATAATCCGTTCCGCCTCAGCGAGGGCGATGCGGTCATTGACGCCGACCGTTTCATCAAACGACGGCGCCTGATAAGCGGATACAATGCCACCATCCGTTTTTATAATTTCAATTACATCGGTTAAATAAAATTCGCCTTGGGCATTATGATTTGTTACTTTTGTAAGCGCTTGAAATAACGCCTGGTTGTCAAAGCAATATGTTCCTGTGTTAATCTCACAGATTTCCCGCTCTTGTTCATTTGCATCTTTATGTTCCACAATTTTCTCGACGTGGCCGGCACTGTTGCGGACAATGCGGCCATATCCGGTTGGGTCATCAGCGATGGCCGTCAATATGGTCGCCTTCGCCTCGTCGGCCCTATGTTGCTCGAGCAACGCTTCCATCGTCTCGGCTGTGATGAGCGGCGTATCACCGCAGACGACGACCGTGATCCCTTCAAGGTCTTGCAAATACGGAGCGGCCTGCATCACCGCATGCGCCGTCCCGAGCTGCTCTTCCTGCAGGGCGTATTCACATCGGGGGCCAAGTTGTTCTTTCACTTGCTCCGCCCCAAACCCCACTACAGCAATCATTTTTTCTACCCCAAGCTTAGACACTTGGTCCACTACGTGTTGAACCATTGGCTTGCCGCACACAGGATGGAGCACCTTATACAGTTTAGATTTCATCCTTGTTCCTTGTCCGGCCGCCAAAATGACTGCATATCGCTTCACCATGTGAAAGGCCTCCAATTACCCTTTTATCCATAATTGAATATATATGAATTGGCTGCTCTTTTCAAGGAAACAATGCGTTTGCCAAAAAAATAGAGAGCTTGGCCAATTTTGCCTAAGCTCTCTTCAATATGTTTACGAAGCGCCAGCTTCTTCAAGTTCTTCTTCCAACTTTCCGAGGCGGTGGTACTCAGCTAAGATCGCCTCTTGGATTTTTCCGCGTGTAGCGGAATTGATCGGATGCGCGATATCGCGGAATTCCCCGTCTGGTGTACGCTTGCTCGGCATCGCAACAAACAGTCCATTGTTCCCATCAATGACGCGGATGTCATGGACGACGAATTCGTTGTCCAACGTAATGGAGGCGATCGCTTTCATCCGTCCTTCGGTATTGACGCGGCGTAATCTTACGTCTGTCACTTCCATTATGCTCACCACCTTTTCCCTATATGAGACTCGATGTAATTAATTCCACGCTCCCGAGCCATTTCCTTCTTTTTTCAAAAAATTTTTTATAAACTTCAGGTAGGGAAAAGGGGGAGATTCACTATTTTATTGTACAAGGGCGACGACTTCAATTTCGACAAGAGCGTCTTTCGGCAGTCGAGCGACTTCCACGCACGAACGTGCTGGTTTATGGTTTGGGAAATATTGACTGTATACTTCATTCATGGCTGCAAAATCATCCATGTTTTTGATAAACACCGTTGTTTTGACGACGGTGTCGAGCGAAGCACCGGCTGCTTCCAACACCGCTTTTAGATTTTGAAACACTTGATGCGTCTGTGCCTGAATGTCACCTCTTACCATTTCCCCTTCCGGAGTAAGCGGAATTTGCCCTGAACTGTAAAACAGGTTGTTGACGATAATTCCTTGTGAGTACGGACCAATCGCCTGTGGCGCGTTTTTCGTTTCCACTTTTCTCATTCGCAGAATCCCCTTTCCTTTATTTCCCTTTATTCATGACAGGCAGCAAGCTGCCTAAAAAAACATTTTGTAATTGCCTTCCTTGACCGCGATTCGTTTTTCCCTCACGTCAACGGCCGACAGCTTCACGAGCGAAATATACTCGTCCACTAACCGTTCTTTTGCCTCCTCAGACTCGACGAGCACGCCGATGCCGGAGACATTGCCGTTAAACTCCTGCAGCAAGCTGACCATGCCGTTGACCGTGCCGCCTGCTTTCATGAAGTCGTCGACGATCAGCACATTCGCTCCTTCGGCCAAACTGCGCTTGGACAGAACCATCGTTTGGATGCGCTTAGATGAGCCGGACACGTAATTGATGCTCACCATCGGCCCTTCTGTCACTTTATTGTCATGGCGGACGATCACCACGGGCACATACAAAAAGTTGGCGATGGCATACGCGAGCGGAATCCCGTTCGTAGCAATTGTCATCACGACATCCACCGGGCGGTCGGCGAAAATGGACGCATAAAGGCGGCCGATTTTATTCATAATACGAGGGTCGCCAAGAATGTCCGTCATATATAAGTATCCGCCGGGAAGAAGCCGATCTGAGCGCGACAACTGCTCACACAAATAGGCGATCACTTCCTCCGCTTCCTCGGCGGTCATTTTTGGAATGTATTGCACGCCCCCAGCTGCACCGGGAAGCGTCCGAACTGTTCCGATCCCTTGCTGCTCAAACGTCTGCTTAACAATCGTTAAATCTTCGCTGATCGATGATTTGGCCGATTCATACCGCTCCGCGAAAAAAGTAAGCGGAATAAGCTGGTGTGGCCGTTCAAGAAGATAGTGCGTCATATCAATCAAACGGCCGCTTCGCCTTAGCTTCATAGCCGACCTCCTGAAACCGAATATTGTAAATCTATTTTATCAAAAATGTACGTGTTTAATCAAGGGAGTGCCGCTCCCCTAATAGCCTTACGGCAAACACTTGATCGCAAAAGCCGCGCAGTCCGTTGTATACGCGCTGCATTCTTGAATCATGCTCGATCAGCCCAAACACTGTCGGTCCGCTGCCGCTCATCAATACCGCGTCAGCGCCAAACCGCTTCATTTGTTCTTTAATATGTGCGACTTCCGGATATTTTTTGAGCGTCACTTCCTCAAGGACATTGCCGACCGACCGGCAAAGCGCCGCATAATCTTGCCGCTCAATCGCCTTCACCATCGCATCGACATCCGGATGGCTGACGTGCTCAAGCTGCAAGTTGCGGTACACTTCTGCCGTCGATACGCCGATGGGGGGCTTGGCCAACACGACCCAGCATGGCGGCGGGGATGAGATCGGAGTGATGATCTCCCCTCGTCCGGTCGCTATAGCCGTTCCGCCATACACACAAAAAGCGACATCCGAGCCGATTTGCGCGCCAAGCCTCGCGAGTTCATGAACGCTCAATCCGAGCCCCCAAAGCTTGTTGAGCCCGCGCAGCGTCGCTGCCGCATCGCTGCTCCCCCCTGCTAAGCCAGCCGCCACCGGAATATGCTTTGTAATCGAAATCGCCACCCCTTCGCGAATCGAAAACGTCTCTTTAAGAAGTTTCGCTGCTTGGTACGCCAAATTGCGGCAATCGTCCGGCACGAAACGATTTTGCGACACAATGCGAATCGCATCCTCCCCGGGCAAAGGAACAAGCTCAATGCGGTCAGCCAAATCGATCGTCGTCATCACCATCTTTACTTCATGATAGCCGTCAGGACGCTTATAAAGAACATCGAGCGACAAGTTAATTTTTGCTGGCGCTTTTACCGACAATCTCACGAATCTTCACCTACTTCCACGCACATTCATAAACAAACTGTCTCGATTTGCCGACAGGCAGATGGTTCGGCATATTCACACTCATTTTTTTCTGTTTTGGTGATTTTTTATATCCGACTTTCTTCTTTCAACCCATTTTACCATATTACCATGTCTCGGTGTCGTCGCCAAACGATATATGTAAAAAGGGCGCCCCCTCTTTGAGGCACCCTTGCCGCAGCACTCCATCACCGCCGGCGCTATTCATTTTTTCCGGCCAGCTGCCGTTCTGCCCGTTCAATCGCCAATCTTACCATGTTTCCTGCGTCTTTCGCGCGGATGGCTCCCCATCCTTCACGCTGCACGACATCGTAAAAGCCTAGCTCTTTTGCCAGCTCTTCCTTCAAGCGTTGCGACATAACCCCGCGGCGTCGACCCAAGGTCAGCAACCCCCTTCGATGTTCATTGGCGTCATGGCACGAAACGTTGTGCAACCCGCTGGCGCGATCAACCGGTCAGGATGAAAAGCGGCTGCGGCAATTTTAGTATGAAATAAGGGGAGCGGCTTTATGTCTGCCTATTATTGTCTAGCTTCACCGTATTGGCTTGCCATGCTCCCATCTTGCCACGATGGCGGTACATGGTTTATACTCCCACGCAAAAACTAAAGGAGATGCTTAGTTCGCGTCTCTTCACAAGCCTTTTGGTGCATCTCGCCAGCCGGCAATCAACCTCTGCTCCTTTGCGACAAAACAAAAAGCAGCAAACAACTGATGTCTACTGCCCCCCTGCTTGCTCATCGTCCCAAAACGTCAGCTTCACGGTTTCCGTCAATACGTCGGCGTAACTGAACGATACGCGTTCAAACGAATTTTCCTTTTGATCCAGTTCAATGACAAATACCGATGGGTAAGTCTCCGCCAAAATGCCGCAACGCTCAATCATTTTTCTGCGTCCGCCGTTGGCCCGCAGCGTTAAACGTCTCCCGATATTAGAATCCAGCGTTTTTTTAATATCGGATAAAGTTTTTGGCATTCGTCATCCACCTCACTGTTTGCAATTATAACAAAAACGGCATTCAAAGTCAAAAAATAATGATTATATCAGCGTGTTTTTGTTTCTGTCAATGAATATTTTTCTACAATATCCTTCTTTTTATGTACTTTATGGCACTTTTTTGTAAAAAAATGTGTTGAAAGGCATAAAAAAACCGCCTCTCAGCTGCGGCGGTTTTCCTCCCGTTCCTCCTCAATGAGTCGAAACGGCATTCCCGTGCGGAGCACGCCCTTCGTTTCCACTCCACCTAACCCCTTTTCCCCGGTCAACGTGTTGCGAAGCACATCCCACACATCAACCGTTTCCGTGAACGGAGTGAAGCTGAGGCGCGAAACAATATAAACCGGGTCAAGGGCATGGATGTTAACCCGCGCAGGGGAACTAGCGAAATTGGCTCCAGCGCGGATCAACGACTCGAAATGCGACTGACAGGCACCGGCGAAAACGATGAGCTGGTCTAGGTGCGGGACTTTTTTGCGCGCTTCTTTCACGGTTTGAACGAAATGGCGCGAGTGGCGGTATGCTCTTAAATCGTGCACTTTTCCTTTCGATTTGGAATACGAATCATGGCCGGTGATGACCAAAATATCCGGGCGAAACTGCTCGATCAAAGGGCCAATTTTTCCCGGCATTTCACTTTCCTCACAATAAATTCCATGCACCGGCACCCCAATCCGTTCATATAAATTCAAGCATTTGCGCAAATACAGCGGGTCGCCATCCAAATGGAGGACGCGTCCCGGGATTTGAAAAAAATCTTTTTCCACTCGATATCCACCGGTCGCCCGATACTCCACTTTTTGCTTGATCGCCTGATAGTCCTGACGGAACAGCCGATACGACTGTTCGATCAGCTCAATTTCCCGCTTTTTCCGTTCTTGCCGTTCCTGTTCATCAATAACGACTAAATCGCTGCACGGAGCGTCTGCAACAAGCCTCACATCTTCACCATATAAAATTGCCTCCCGCTCGCCATTCTTTTCCTTAATGTCAATGACGCGGAACAATAAGTCGCATTGGTAAGACTTGCGGGCGACAATATCGCCGATTTTGACGTCCATCACCGCTCACTCCATTGTAGAATCGTTGTCATCCATACGATATGCATGCGCGGACAATAGGTGATAGACGCCTGTTTCCTTTCATTGCAGCCTAAGCGTAGAAAAGCGGCGCCAGCGCGTTGCTCAACGAAGCGAATTCAGCTATATCGAGCGTCTCCCCGCGGCGGCGCGGATCAATGTCCGCAGCAGCAAGCGCTCGTTCAATTTGTTCTTTTTTCTCCTTTCCATTCGGCAAATTGTTCAACAAGTTATTCAACAGCGTTTTGCGGCGCTGAGCAAAGCTTGCCCTCACCACTTGGAAAAACACGTCCTCATTCTCTACAACAACAGGCGGATGGGGTCGTTTCGTCAGGCGAATGACGGCAGAATCGACGTTCGGCTGTGGCATAAATACAGTGCGCGGCACCGTCATGACGACTTCCGCCTCTGTATAATATTGCACAGCGATCGTCAATGAGCCGTAATCTTTCGTCCCCGGCTTCGCTGCAAGCCGGTCAGCCACTTCTTTTTGCATCATGACGACCATGCCGCGGATTGGCAGCTGCTCGGTGAGAAGTTTCATAATGATCGGCGTCGTTACATAATACGGCAAGTTCGCCACAACCATCCGATCGCTCACCTCGGAAAGCTCTTCGGCAATTACCGCATGCAAATCGGCTTTCAACACATCTTGATGGATAATGCGCACATTGCTATATGCCGATAACGTATCAGCCAAAATTGGCAACAATCGACTGTCGATTTCAAAAGCAACCACTTTTTTAGCCCGCCGCGCCAGTTGCTCAGTAAGCGCTCCGATGCCGGGGCCGATCTCAATCGCCCCGGTGTCGTTGGAAACACCGGCAGCATCGACAATTTTCCGCAAAATATTCGTGTCGATCAAAAAATTTTGTCCGAGACTCTTTTTAAACGAAAAGCCGTACCGTTCTAAAATTTCTTTTGTCCGTCCTGGTGTGGCAACATCCTTATACATCGCCTGCCTCCTCCTGCATCACTTGTGCCAAAGCGGCATAAAAGGCGTCTCGGGAAATGTGGAACACTTTTAGCCGCTTATGAAACTGCCGTCCGTTGGCATAACCGATTTTCAGCTCCTCCCCGAGGCGCATCCGTCGACGACGCGCCCTCTCTCCGCCAACTAATCCGGCTTCGATCAATTCGGCAAACGTAATTTCTTCTTGCCAATCCGTCGCCTCTTCATACACATTGGCCAGCGCCTGGCGGATGTCATCGGGAGAGGCATGCTCGACCCCAACACCTTTGCCGTTTTTCGCCTTTGCCGCCTCGCGCGATAAAAACGCATGCTTGCATCCTGGCACTCGTTCGGCAATCGTCCGGCGGATTCTCTCACCAGGAAAGTCGGGATCGGTAAAAATAATCACGCCGCGCCGCTCTTTTGCCAACCTAATCCGTTCAATGACATCCGCCCCCACCGCGGCTCCATTTGTTTCGATTGTATCAGCATCAACGGCGCGCCGGATGGCTGCCGTGTCATCTTTTCCTTCCACGACAATCACTTCCTTAATTTTCATCACATCATTGCAGAAATGGCGGAATAAGAGATTTTTCCTATTTCTGCAATGCCTCCTTTCCGGTAAAATAAATAGTAGATCGAACGTTCACCACTGCTAGTGCTCCATTTTCCTTTTATTTTTTCAATTCTGTTGAAACTTTTTTCCGTTTCGTTCGTCTAATTAAATAGGAGTGGCAAAGTGCGCATTGTCCCATCACAATGCCATTATAACGAAAAAAAGCAGAGGGAAAAAACCCTCCGCTTGATCCTTCGACCGCATTTCTATGGCAACACCCGTATTTTTACGCGCTTCCTTCCCCAACGAAACGCATCTGACCGTTCCGGGAAAAATACATCAATTTTGTATCCACGGATGCTTGAGCCGGTGTCAGCGGCGATGGCATATCCGTATCCTTCCACGTATACCTTTGACCCGAGGGGGATGATGGACGGGTCAACGGCGATCACTTTGGCGGAAGGATTTTGACGCAAGTTAACACCTGTGCTCGTTACACCTGAACAGCCTTCACAATAGGCCGTATAGGCTGTGGCGGTGACGTAAAACTCCTTCGCCGCATGATCGGAGCCGCGGGAGGACGGACGGTCAGATTTCCCTTGTGGGTGCGCTGTTTTTGTGCCGATGGCGACAATGCGCGCTTTGCTTTCTTTCACCGTTTTTGTCGCAATCAATTTACGTGCCACTTCTTTGCCATTTTCCAACGTCACTTCGTACGTTTTTTCGATTTTCCCTTTCTCGCCGGGCTCAATCACGCGCCGCTCTCCTTTTGGCAGCGAGCCATCCCGTTTTGTCACCACGGCAAAATCTACAGGCACTTCCACTACATCGGTGACTTTTTTTACCCGAGTGATGTGAATGGTCATTGGTTCTTCGACCTTTTCTTGCAAGGAAGGCTCAATTCGATCCAGTTTACCTAACTGAATCCCTTGCTGTTTCAAAAAGTCAGCGACCGTAGTCGAAGTCGTCCACGCCTGCTGCTGTTCGCCGCCAACATCGACACGGACAGGGAACGCTTTTTCAACGCCGATATCCATGCCTTTTTTAATTTTTGCTGAAAGCGCTGGCGTTACTTTATCATAAGGCCCAACGGCCACGTGTTGCAAACGAAGCAGCTCGTTAACCGTATCGGCTGTCGTCCACACTTTTTTCGTTTTCCCGTTTACTGTTAATGTCACTTCTTTGCTTGCTTCCCAAATGATATGGAGATCGTCAGTAATCGGTGTGCTTAAAGACGGATATACATAATCTTCCTTTCGCGGTTGAATGCCTTGCTCCTCAAGCAGTTCCTTTACATTCTCCGCATGGGTGCGAATTTCTTGTTTTTCCCCGTTGGCGGTTAACGTCACATCATCTTTCGCCATTTCATATCCAGCCACTCCTGTTGTCGCAGAGATGGCAAGAAATCCACTCGCCGTAGCAGTCACGTTTTTCTTCCATAAGTCCAACCATTTCTTACCGTTTGACAGCATGAAATGAAACGCCTCCTTCTCTCCGAAATTCCCCTCTCCCTCTAACATGTACGCACGAGCATACTCTATTATGCAGAAAATTCAGTGAAAAAGGAAGGAAGACTTGTCGACATGCGTTTGGCTCATCTCGGCTGAATTTGTAGAACTTTTTCGTCTCCTCCGTTCTTTCGACAAGCCTTCCGATCATTCGACACCTAATTTTAGCGATCGATGGCGAACATTTTTTTGGCATTTTCCGTCGTTGTTTTCGCCACTTCGGCAAAAGAAACGTTTTTAATCTCCGCGATCGCCTCGGCGACATATTTGACATAGCTCGGCTCGTTTCGTTTTCCGCGGAAAGGGTGAGGCGTTAAATACGGACAATCGGTCTCAATCAATAAATGACTAAGCGGGATTTCCTTTGCCACTTCCTTCGGCTTTTTCGCATTTTTAAACGTGACCGGTCCGCCAAGGGAAATGAGAAAATTCATTTCAATGCATTGTCTCGCCACTTCGACGCTGCCGCTGAAACAATGCATAATGCCGCCGACTTCGGCGGCGTTTTCCTCTTGCAAAATTTTTAAAATATCCGCCGTTGCCTCACGATTATGAATGATGATCGGCAGCTTCACTTTTTTTGCCAGCGCGATTTGCCGGCGAAATACATCTTGTTGGACGTCTTTGGGGGATTTATCCCAATAATAATCAAGCCCCATCTCGCCGATCGCCACCACTTTCGGGTGAGCGGCGAGCTGTTCAATCATTTGCAAGTCGTTGTCGGTCATATCAATCGCATCGACCGGATGCCAGCCAACAGCCGCATAAATAAACGGATGCCGCTCAGCCAGCTCCATCGCCCGATCAATCGTCGGGCGGTCAAACCCAACAACAACAATATGCGAAACCCCTTCAGCACGGGCGCGCTCAATGACTTGCTCTACGTCTTCATCGTATTGGACCGCATTCAAATGCGCGTGCGTATCAAAAAGCATACAACTACCTCTTTTCCACCTTGATGATAAGTGTAGCATAGAAATTGGTTACATACGTCACAGTTCATTAACATTTCCATTACAAAATGACGACAAGGAGGTGTCAAGTGTGACACCTCCCTCGCAAGAGCCTCTACTTAATTTTCGTTCCGTTTGGGACGTTTCGGTCGACGGTCGCCAACGAAAACTCCCCGCCGCTGCCGCCGGCCAAAATCATCCCTTCCGACCATTCGCCGCGCAGTTTGGCCGGTTTCAAATTGGCGACGCAAATGACCTTTTTGCCAACAAGCTCCTCCGGTCGGTAAAATTCAGCAATGCCGGAGATCACTTGCCGTTTCTCACTGCCAAGGTCAAGCTCGAGCTTCAACAGCTTATCGGCGTTTTTCATCCGTTCGGCATGCAAAACTTCAGCAACGCGCAAGTCGACTTTGGCAAACTCATCAATGGAAATTTCGGCCTTCTCAGCCGCTTGTTTCTCCTCTTTCGCTAGTTCCATCGCCGAATGGCTGCCTTGCATATGCGCCTTAATGTACTCGACTTCCGCCTCAATATCAAGGCGCGGGAACAGCGGCTCCCCTTTTTGTACTTTTGTTCCTTCCGGAATGAGGCCGAAATCGTACAAACTGTCCCACTCTTTCAATGAACGATCAGCAATACCGAGTTGTCCAAAAATGCGTTCCGGCGTGCGCGTCAAAAACGGCTGCAGCAGCACTGCTGTATGGCGGAGCGACTCAGCGAGGTGAGTCATGACGGAAGCAAGCTCTTCCCGTTTGCTTTCATCTTTGGCCAATACCCATGGTTGCGTCTCATCAATGTATTTGTTCGTCCGACCAATCAGTTGCCAAACCGCAGCAAGAGCAACGGAAAACTCCATTTGTTCCATCGCTTCTTCATACTGATGAACCGTCTCGCGTGCCGTTTGTGTCAGCTCTTCGTCAAACGGCGTTTTCGGGCCGCGGTACGGCGGGATCGCACCGTCAAAATATTTCTCCACCATCGCTACAGTACGGTTCAATAAATTGCCTAGGTCATTGGCCAAATCATAATTGATGCGCTCGATGAATCCTTCCGGTGTGAACACACCGTCAGAACCGAATGGCACTTCCCTTAACAAATAATAGCGGAGCGCATCGAGCCCGTACCGGTCAATGAGCGTCACCGGATCAACGACATTGCCTTTTGATTTCGACATTTTCCCATCTTTCATGAGCAGCCAGCCATGGCCGAACACTTTTTTCGGCAGCGGCAAGCCGAGTGCCATGAGCATAATCGGCCAATAAATCGTATGGAAGCGGACAATCTCTTTGCCGACTAAATGGACATCGGCCGGCCAATATTTGTGAAACTTTTCGTCATTATCCGTACCGTAGCCGAGCGCGGTAATATAGTTGGCGAGCGCGTCGATCCAGACGTAAATGACATGTTTCGGATCGCCCGGCACTTTAATCCCCCAGTCAAACGTCGTCCGAGACACCGCCAAATCTTCAAGCCCTGGCTTGATAAAATTGTTGATCATTTCATTTTTCCGCGATTGCGGCTGAATGAAATCCGGATTTTCCTCGTAATATTGGAGCAAACGGTCGACGTATTTGCTCATTCGGAAAAAGTACGACTGCTCTTTCACTTTTTCGACCGGACGGCCGCAGTCTGGGCAGTTGCCGCTAACAAGCTGTCGTTCAGTGTAAAACGATTCGCACGGCGTACAATACCATCCTTCATATTCGCCTAAATAAATATCGCCTTGTTCAACAAGACGAGCGAAAATGTTTTCAACCACTCTTTTATGCCGGTCCTGCGTTGTGCGGATGAAATCGTCATAGGAAATGTCAAGCTTTTTCCATAGTTCTTGAATGCCAGCGACGATCTCATCCACATATTGCTGCGGGGTTACCCCTTTTTCCTCCGCCTTGCGCTGAATTTTTTGCCCGTGCTCATCGGTTCCCGTCAAATACATGACATCATAGCCGCGAAGCCGTTTATAACGCGCCATCGCATCCCCCGCCACCGTCGTATAGGCATGGCCGATGTGCAATTTGTCGCTCGGATAATAAATCGGCGTCGTCAAATAAAACGTCTTTTTCTCCATCAATTAGGCCCTCCCTCGTACTGTTGAGCACAAAAACCCCCGTCTAGCGACGGGAGCGGTGTTACTTCTATTTTACATAATTTTTTCATTCTACAAAAACATCTATTTCTCCTCGGTGGAAAAAATATACCCATACCGACAAAAATACGTCCTTATTTCCGCAACGAGCCACGAATTTATTATAGGAGGATAGAGCTTAAACAGCCAAAATAATTTATTTTTCCGTTTATTTATTGATAAGCCTTTTTTTGAAATAACAATATACATTTTTTTAAAATTTTACATATTAAAGGATTGACGCATAATGGAAACACTGATATGATTAGGGTGTAGGAAATTTGTCGAATATTGACGAATAAACGCTAAAAACTATTTCGGAGAGGAGAAAAAACGATGAAATCGACAGGGATCGTGCGTAAAGTCGATGAGCTAGGCCGCGTCGTCATCCCGATTGAGTTGCGCCGTACGTTAGATATCAACGAAAAAGATGCATTGGAAATTTACGTTGATGACGATCGCATCATTTTGAAAAAATACAAACCGAACATGACGTGTGTCGTCACAGGCGAAGTGTCAGATGACAACTTTAAACTGGCCGGCGGTAAAATCATTTTAAGCCGCGAAGGGGCGGAAATTTTGCTTCAAGAAATCCGCCAGCATTTACAAGAGGCAACGAACAACGAATAAACAAAGAGTTTCTCTGGCTTCTCAGAGAAACTCTTTTTTTTCTTGCCGCTGATGGTATTGTTGATAGACATCGCGCTTCGACATGTTTCGATCGCCAGCCGCTTGTTTCACTGCTTGTTTGACGGAAAGGCCATGCTCGCGAACATAATAATCGACATGTTCGACGAGCGAAAGCGATTTCCACCACGCTTCTTCCTTCGATTCGGGCTTGCCCTCGCCCCTTGCCCCCTCAACAACGATACAAAACTCACCGCGGATGTCAGTGGTCTCCGCCCAAGTGATCGCCTCGCACAAATTGCCGCGGATGAACTCCTCAAACCGTTTCGTTAATTCGCGACAAAGAGCGACGCGCCGGTCACCAAACACGTCGTACATAGCCACCAATGTTTCTTTTAAACGGTGGGGGGCCTCATAAAAAATCAACGTCTCTGCTACTGTTTTTAATGACAACAACTGTTCCCGCTTCTCTTTTTTCGTCCGCTCTAAAAAACCGATGAACAAAAAGCGTCCGGTTGGCAGCCCGGAGGCGACAAGCGCTGTTAACGCCGCGTTCGCCCCAGGAAGAGGAACGACGCGGCATCGTTCCGCCAACGCCGCGACAATCAGTTCATATCCGGGGTCGGAAATACCCGGCATGCCAGCGTCGCTCACTAACGCTACGGTTTTCCCTTTCGTCAGCCATTCGACAAGCTGTCGGCCGCTGGCGTACTTATTATGTTCATGATAGCTCACGAGCGGTGTATGAATGTCGTAATGAGACAACAACTTTTTCGTCTGTCTAGTGTCTTCTGCAGCAATCACATCCGCCTCCCGCAACGTCCGCACCGCGCGAAACGTCATATCTTCCAAGTTGCCAATCGGCGTCGGCACGATATACAACGTTCCTTGTCCTGTCTGTTCGGCAAAGCTTTTTTGTTGCCAAAGCATCCGTATTCCGCCCCTTTTACGTTGAAATAATGCCATATAAGATGCGCTTCATTTCTTCTGTATATTCGTTGTTCTCATCATAAACGACAAGCGGAGGCAACACTTTTAAATCTGGACTGGCATCTTTCATCCCTTCAATTAAAATCATGTTCGCCTCTTTCCCTACTTTTGGATAGACAAACCGGAGCCGTTTCGGCTCAAGTCGGTATTGGCGCATAAGCATTACAATATCAAGCAGCCGTCCCGGTCGGTGAACAAACGCCGCCTTTCCGCCTTGCTTCAACAATTGGCTGCTGACGCGAATGACATCTTCCAATGTACAATAAATTTCATGGCGGGCGATGGCCAAGTGCTCATTTTTGCTCAGTTCCCCCTTATCGGCAGCCGGAAAATACGGGGGATTGCACGTGACGACATCGTATCGACTATAGCCGATTTGCTGCGGCGCTTCTTTAATGTCGCCGTGTATAATCTTGATTTGTTCTTCAAGCCCGTTGTACCGCACGCTTCGCCTCGCCATATCGCAAAGACGCTCCTGAATTTCAATGCCGATCATCGTTCCTTTTGTCCGCTGGCTCAGCAACAATGGGATCACCCCATTGCCCGTGCATAAATCGACGATTTGCCCTTTTTGAATGGGCAAATAGGCAAAATGGGCAAGCAACACCGCATCAAGGGAAAAGGAAAACACAGATGGACTCTGAATGATGCGGAGCTCCTCATTGAACAAATAATCAAGCCGTTCATCCCCGTACAATTCCACCATCACACACGATCCTCCGTTGAAAAAAATAACCTTTCCGGAGCGGAAAGGGGTATACTAGCTTTATTTTTTGTTTAAAAACGATAAACAAAACAAACAATCGCCCTCCGTGCGTACGCTTCCGTAGTGGACGTGGCAAATATGGAACCCTTCTTGGTAAAGGCGGGCTAAATTGTCATACCCTTCGCCAATGTCAATCAGCTTTTTGCCGTGCTTCGTCTCTTTTTGTTTTTCTTCTTCCCATGCTTCTGACAGCTGCTCAAGCCGCCGGCGCAGATGGGCGTTTTCGATTTGCAGCTGATGGTTTTCCTCTAACAACTCAGCTACGCGCTGTTTCAGCTGTACAAGCTCACGGTAAAAATGGCTCAGATGCTCTTCGATGTTTGCCACTGATTGAAACACTTCTTTTTTATCTACCTTTTCCACATGGCCCCACCCCAAATTAATCTGCAACACGAATCGACAACGTTCCGTTCTTCATCAACTCATCAAGCGTGTATTCGACAACCCGGCCGTGCTCCGGCAACTCAATTTGCAGCACCCGTTCTAAAATGTTTAAACCGACAACTTTGCCAAAGCCATACGGTGTCTCGACATACTCTCCTAAATCGGGAAGCTGATCTTTCGCTGTTTCATACTCTTCACTTTCGTATTTCAAGCAGCACATCAACCGTCCACACAACCCGGAAATTTTCGTCGGATTAAGTGATAAGTTTTGGTCTTTCGCCATTTTGATCGACACCGGCTCAAAATCACCAAGAAATGTCGAGCAGCAAAGCATCCGGCCGCACGGGCCGATGCCGCCGAGCATTTTCGCCTCATCGCGCACCCCGATTTGCCGCAGCTCGATGCGCGTGCGAAAAATCGATGCTAAGTCTTTGACAAGCTCACGGAAATCGACACGCCCATCAGCGGTGAAGTAAAAGATGACTTTATTGCGGTCAAACGTATATTCTACATCCACGAGTTTCATCTCAAGTCCGTGCTCTTCGACTTTGCGCAGGCAAATATCATACGCTTCGCGCGCCGCTTTTTTATTTTCTTCAACGACCCATCTATCTTTTTCGTTCGCTACACGAATTACTCTTTTGAGCGGCAGCACGATATCGTTTTCATCGACTTGTTTATTGGCGATGACAACTTTTCCGTATTCAATGCCGCGCGCCGTCTCGACAATGACAAACTCACCGGCGGGAATAACAAAATCACCTGGATCAAAATAATAAATTTTTCCCGCCTTTTTAAAACGGACGCCGACAACAGTATACAACAGTTCTCCCTCCTTTACCGCTTTAATTGAAGAGCCAGCTGCTCTACAAGCAACGCTGTGCTCATATTCGTCGTATTTAAACGCGCTTTCGCTTGCAAAATCGCTTCCATGCTGTCTAAAATCCGCCGTTGCGGACAAGAAAGCGCCCAGCGTTGCAGACGGTCAAGCTCATCCTGGTATAGTGCGCTTTCCGTCCTTCCAGTTTGAATGTGCAACAAATCGCGGTATATATATAAAAGCAAATCGAGTCCGAGATCCAGCTGATGTTTTTCTGGAAAATGCGGAAACAGCCGGTCGTGGATAAAAAACAGTAGCTGCAATTCCGGCTTGCCAAGCATCTCGTATAATTGTAGCACTAACGTTCGCGCCTCGGCAAACCAACGCTCTTGACTGAGCGCCAACGCCTCGTCGTAGCTGTTCGTCAAGTGAGCGGCGAGCAACGCCAACGTCATCGGTACGCGCTCTTCAATGAGCTGGTCGGCGAGCTCTGTCGGCGGTAACGGTCGAAAGGAAAGCACTTGACAGCGGGAAACAACGGTTTCTAACAATCGATGGGATTGTTCGGTCAACAACACCGCCACCGTTCCTGCATGCGGCTCTTCCAAAAATTTCAGCAAGCTATTGGCCGCGCTTGTCGTCATCTGATCGGCATGTTCGACAATATACATCTTTTTGTCGGACTCAACGGCCGTTTTCGTGAACTCCCGTTGCAGCCATTCAATTTGTTCTTTCTTAATCGATCCGCCATCCGGACTGATTACCCGAACATCCGGATGGTTGCCAGAATCGATGCGCCGGCAGTTGTGGCATTCCATACATGGAGCAATTCCTGACGGAGATAGACAAAATAAGCTTTTTGCCAACAACAAACTGGCCGCTTTTTTTCCCGTTCCCCGTCTGCCTTCAAACAAGTACGCATGGGAAATCCGCCCTTTTTCAAGGCCGCTTTGCAGCATTTTCGCCGCCACCGGCTGGCGTTTGGCTAGCTGTTCCCACCGCATCGCCATCACTCTTTCTCATTTCTTACTTTCTATTCTATCATGTCTGGCGCGAATCATCACGGCCGGATTCATGGAAATCGCGCTTTGATCTTCCTTCAAGGCAAGAGAGCACCGCCGCCGCCGTCTCGGAAAACACATCATCGATCGGTCGACTCGCATCGATGACAACAATCCGTTCGGTAAACCTTTTCGCCAACTCCCAATACCCTTTCCTTACCTTATCATGAAAAGACAACGCTTCAAGATCAAACCGATTCACTTCCCGCTCCTGATTTTGTCGAATCCGTTCGAGTCCAATTTGCGGATCGATATCAAAATAAACCGTCAACAACGGCATATACCCGTCAATGGCAAACTCGTTAATTTTCCATACTTCTTCGACCCCCAGTCCACGGGCAAATCCTTGATAGGCGAGCGAGCTATCGACAAATCGGTCGCACAGCACCACGCGGCCAGCCTCGAGCGCCGGAACAATTTTCTCAAGCAAATGCTGCCGCCTCGCCGCCGCATACAAAAGCGTTTCCGTTCGTCCATCCATTTCCGTATATTCGCGGTTTAAAATGAGCTCGCGAATCGCCTCGGCGATGCGCACTCCGCCAGGCTCTCTCGTTACCATTACGTCAAAGCCTCTCTCGCGCAAAAACGACTCAAGCTTGCCGATCATCGTCGTTTTTCCGGCCCCTTCTGGCCCTTCAAACGAAAAAAAATACCCATTCATCAACCTCGGCACCCTTTCCATCATTGAAGTTCATATACGACAAGCAAACCATCCTCGAGCCGGCTTCCGCCTTGCATGTGCGCCCGATGGTGGAGAAGCTGGCGAATTTGTTCAATGTGGCCGCGGTCGATTCGTTCGCCGATCCACACAAGAGGAACTCCCGGTGGGTATGGAATGACCGTTTCTGCCGCCACATACCCTTCCGCCGCCTCTAAAGCGACCACTTTTTTTCTTGCATCACGCAGCTCATCATATGGAACTAGCACCGACAGCGGTGGACGTGAAAATGGAAACGAGTCAAGCAGCGGCGCCTCTCCAGCTGACAACCCGCGCCACGCTCGCTTCATTTTTCCCACCGCCTCCACAAGCCAGCCGGTCGCAGCGAGCGGACAAACGAGCAGAACGTTCAACGGATCAGCCAGTTCTGCAAACACCCCTTCACACTCAAGTCGCTGCTGTAGTTCATATCCCGTCAGCGAACTGCGCGTCTGCACTGTCACTTTCAACGGGTCCATTTGCACGCCAGGCTGTCGGGAAGAAACGACTGCCACTCCTTCAATATGCGCCAACGCCATCTTGAATTCTTCAATTTCTTTTACGATCGCCGCCACATCATCTTCTACAAGACTGGCCACATAGCTTCGCGCTAAGTCAAGCGCCGCCATAATCGGGTATGACGGGCTGCTTGATTGAAACAGTTGCAAAAAATATTTCAACCTCTCTACATCGATGCGCCCACTATTCACATGCAAAAACGCCCCCATTGTCATCGCCGGCAGCGTTTTATGCGCCGACTGCACAACTACATCGGCACCGCAAGCAAGCGCCGGCTTTGGAAACGGAGAGCCGATGACGAAATGGGCGCCGTGCGCCTCATCAACGAGCACAGGAATCCCATAATCATGTGCTATACGGACGATTTCTGTTAAATCCATGGCCATTCCATAATAATTCGGATTCGTCAATACCACGGCAGCAGCATCGCGATGAAGAGCAAGCGCCTCTTTGACAGCTTTCACGCAAACGTGCGAAGCAACGCGCATATCGCTGTCAAACTCAGGGGAAAGAAGAACAGGGGTCGCCCCCATGAGCTGTAGTGCGTGCATTACCGATTTATGACAGTTGCGTTGCACAATGACTTTCCGCTTCTTTTCATCACATACGGCAGCAATCATCGCCAAATTCCCTGCCGTCGATCCATTCACAAGGAAAAACGTTTCCTCAGCGCCATACAGTTCGGCCGTCAATGCCTGCGCCTCAGCAATGACCGCTTCCGGATGGTGCAAATCGTCAAGCCCAGAAATCTCCGTCGCGTCCAACATCAATACCGACGAAAATACATTCTCCGCCCGTTTCAAAAATACAGCGCCATATTTATGGCCTGGTACATGAAACGAGAACGGGCGGCGCGCCCAATGGCGCATTAATGCGTCATATAAAGGGGTCTTTGCTTGATCCATGGCAACCCTCTTTCCTTGCAGCTTCCCTGTCTATATAAAAAACTAGACAGGCATCTGAGAATAAAACAGGAAACCCTTGGATACGTGCGAGAAATAACAAAATAATATTAACATGAACCGCCTTGAAAAGAAACGCGCACACGGCATCTACAGATGTTTCAGTAAAAGACGAAAAAAATAAAAACAGGCCCAAGACAGGCCTTTACGAATAAATTCTAGATGTCATCATTTTTCGCAATTGCCGCACATAAAACGCGTAATTCGGGTCATCCGTATTCGTTTGCACAATCGCCCGATGACAATCCAAACAAAGAAAATGTCCAAAAAGAAAAATACCCTCCTCTTTCCCCTGTTCACAAATGATGCATATGTTTTCACGTTTATTTTGGCCAATCACCGGCGTCCTCACGCTCTCCACCTCCCATCCTCTATATTTCCCACGTTGATAACATTCTATACTAGTAGATGGAAAGAATTGAACGCTCCATCGCGTGCACAGAGAATGCGCCTCAAAGCAACTTGCCAAACAGCAGATTGGGTAGTTTGAATGTTCAAAAGAAAAACAAAAGCAACCAATTGTGCATCATACACAATTGGCTGCTTTCTTATTGCCTAGCGACGACCTACTCTTGCAGGGGCGCTGGCCCCAACTACCATCGGCGCTGGAGAGCTTAACTTCCGTGTTCGGGATGGGAACGGGTGTTTCCTCTCCGCTATCATCACTAGGCGATATG
>Ga0207827_100146_pt1 | contig 47724 bp, 36 predicted proteins | sample CeladaPassaB1F02_FD_187479 | JGI IMG/M metagenome (GOLD analysis project Ga0207827, IMG submission 187479) | Cellulose-adapted microbial communities from the Joint BioEnergy Institute, USA - Passage B1F02 (SPAdes) (version 2) | ecosystem: Engineered > Bioreactor > Continuous culture >...
GAGCGACATGCTGATGTTTCGCGATGTCGGTTCCGATGACCAGGGTCGTTTCCGAAATTCTCGAAATCCGTTGATTTTGCTTGCTCGATGGATTATGCTTCATGTAGAGCGTCCTCCTCTTAAGGGCAGTGAGTGTGTTACATTCCAAGACCCAGCATACAGGAGGCGCTCTTTCTTTTCAAACCGCAAATTCATTCACTACAGGAATGGCTCCTTTTAAGCGGAAGGTGCGGGCGGCTTTCATCCGCCCGCGGCCTTCCGCTTTTTGAAGTACCGCCGTCGCTTAAGAACTCGACCAGTTCTTAATCCGCCATTGAATTTGTTCGTTGATCCGGTCTTCATACGCCTTGATATTGATTTTGCGGAATTCGGTCACGTACTCGTTCCATACCTTTTCGAACTGGTCCGGCTTGGCCATGACTGCTTTCGGCAAATATTTCAGCATCGTGTCGACCATCCGCTTATGCGCGACCGCGGCTTCCGACCCTTCGATCAAATCGATCGTCCATGCGGGATAGTAGACCGGGTTTTCCGGCGGCTCGGCGAAAAACTCCGTCCACGTCTTGTGGCCGTAGGCGCTCAGCACTTCTTTGTCCAGGGGCTTCAGCGATTCGAAAAACTCGTCCGGCTGGTTACCCGGCGATGTCGCGTTTCCGTCGCTGTAAGACCCTTCGATTTTCGGCAGGTACCCGAACAGCGTTTCCGCCTTGTTGGCCAGCTTCCAAGCCGTATCCTCCTGCTGTTTGCGTTGCTCCGGCGTACGATAGAACTTCCCATCCGGCCTGACCATGTAATCGACGCCTTCTTCGCCCCAGGAGAAAAGCTTTTGCCATTTTTCATCCATTACCGCGTCGAGGAATTTGATGATGCGCACCGGATCTTTGGCTTTTACCGTAATGCCGAACCCGTTGTTCAAATTGACCGGGGGACGATCTCGGTACCATTCCCGGATTCCCGGCTCATACACGAGCGGGAAGCCGACGTACGTGCGCTCGATTTTGCCCTGTGCGATGAGAGAATCTTCGGCCTGCTGAAAATTCCAATGCTGATCGAACATGCCAACCACGCGTCCGGTGGCCAGTTTGGCCAGATAAGTGTCGTAGTTTTGCGTAAACGCTTCCTTGTCCATCAGACCTTCGTTGTAAAGTTTATTCAGCTCTTGGATATACCGTTTGGTCATATCTTTGTCCCAGAACACCTGGGCGACGTTGTTGTCGACCACGACGTCGCCGTCATTCGGATGGCCGGTCAGATGTTCGGGAGCATTGATAAACGGGAATATTCTCCAGTCGTACGCCAGCGTCGTAAATCCGATCGTCGGCTGACCGTCAATAGTCGGATGTTTTTTCACATATTCCCTGATCAAATTAAAATATTCATCAAGCGTTTTCAGTTTGGGATAGCCGAATTCCTTCAACACGTCTTTCTGGATCCAGAAAGCAGGACCGGCATACCACGTATCGTAAACTTTCCCGTGAAAAACGCCGTAGTTGGGCAGCCAGTAAATATGGCCGTCGCTCGGGTCTTTCAGCTTGTTCCAGACTTTTGCGTAATGCTTTTTCAAATTCGGCGCGTGTTGCTCGATCAGGTCCTCCAGCGGGATGACGGCTTTCGCTGCCACCAGTTTCGTACTGGCGGTGATGAGATCGGGATAGTCGCCGCTTGCGATCATGACGCCCAGTTTTTGTTCCAGGTCGCCGACGAGGAACTCTTCTTTCAGCGTTACCCCGAGCTCCTCGCGAATTTTTTTATAAATCTTGTTGTCCGGCGTCACCTGCTGCCCGGGTGCACCGTAAAAAACGGAAATCGTGATCGGTTCAGGCTTTTGCGGAGAAGACCCACCGTCCTTGCTTGCGGCCGGAGATGCCGAAGAAGACCGGTCCCCGCCGTTGTCGCTGCATCCCCACAACGCAACACTGGAAACCAAAAGAATCGCCGCCACAATCCACAGCGACTTTCTGGGGCGAACTTTCATGCCCGATGACCTCCTCTGCAAGCGATGAAATATGCTTCATCCTCTATTTTGTGGATTGTAAGCGGCATCACAATAAACAGATTTAAGGATTATTCCCCCCTGATTTTATCGTTTTGTCCCGATCGGCCGCGTTCCCGCCCTGTAATCGGACGGTATCGTTCCGGTATGTTTCTTGAACTGCTTCAAAAAATGCGGATAGCAATCATATCCGACCGACTCGGCGACGAACGCCGCCGGCAAGTCGGTTTCGCGGAGCAGACGCTTCGCTTCCTCTATGCGAAGATGATGAACGTAATCCAGAATCCCCATGCCGAATTTCCGCATAAACTGCTGGCCGAGATAAACCGGGTTGACATAGAAACGACCCGCGATTTCCCTGACGGTTACCGGCTCCCGGTAATGAAGCCGTAAATATTCGGCGACCTGTATGACCGTTCCGCCCGACCGGCGGCGTTTCAGTTCGGAAATGCCGCTTTGGCATTTCAGGCAGAAAGAGGTCAGGAAATTTTCGATTTCGCTTAAGCGCCTTGAATGGAAATCAAATTCATCCCAACCGGTATCCATCAGCAACGCGTTCGGATTTCCGCCCCATTCCTTGAACACGCCTGCACATCGCAGCGCAACCTGAATAGATAAAATTCCTACTAATTTTGGATGAGTCATTTCTTTCATAAAATTTTGAAATAACTCTCTTACCGCTTTGACAAGCGTTTCGGCATCGTCGCCTTCCACCAGCTCCACGATGGCGTCCGACGCCTGAAGAAGACCCGCGCCGAAGACGAGCGAACTATGTTTGACGTCCGAATAATGGATGAGTTCTTCCCGCCCGAAAAACAGGAACCTGCTTGCCTCGAGCGCATGTGAATAGGATCGGGAGACGGTTTCCAGGCTTTGCGTCACACTTCCCACCGCAATCCCCACCGTGCCGTTCACCGCGCCGCGCACTCGTTCGTAAAGACGGCGGGAAAATACGCGCACTTCGTCCTCCTCTCCGTTTTCCGCACCGTAAATCAAACCGAACGATCTCCGGTCGCGTTCGATCAGCGGACATCGTCCGGTTTCTTCCGCCAAACGTTCCGCCGCTTCGCGTGCCTTGTCCGTTTCGCCGGCATCCGTCTCGACGAGGATGTATGCCCATCCCTTCGCCCGCCCGGACAAACGGGCCAACGGTTCCAGCGCGGAAAAATCCGAAACCGCCCCCGGATCGTACAGCAGGATCGACAGCGCGTAGCCCAGCGCGTATCGCTCGGCATAGTCGCGGATCAGTCCCGCCTCTGTCTGGCGGTCAAGTTCGCTCCGGATTTTGGCTAGCGTTGCTTCCGCCTCGCTCGACAAAACCGGTTTCATCCAGAAATCCCGCACGCCCAGCTCAAGCGCCCGCTTCGCGTATTGAAATTCGCCGTACCCGCTCACAATGACAAACCGTGTGCGATCATTCCCCGCCCGGCGCGTCCGCTCGATCAGCTCCAGGCCGTCCACGGCGGGCATGCGGATGTCCGTGACGACAACCTCCGGGGATAACTGTTCGATCCAGCAGAATGCGTCTTCTCCGTTCTCGCAGCTGCCCAGCACGCGAAATCCGCATTTTTCCCAATCGATCATCATCAACAATCCCTGGATGGCCAGGGGTTCGTCGTCTACAAGCAATACGCCGTATGAATCGTTTCGCTTTTTGATCATGTCGATGCAATAACCTCCAATCGTTCAATTGGAATGCCGAAGCCGATCGTCGTTCCTTTACCGGGCTCGCTTTGTGCCAAGAATCTTATGTTTTCTCCATAAAACAACTCCAGCCTGCGGTACACGTTCCGGATGCCGACGTGACCATGGCCGTAATCGTCAGATTTCAGAGAACTCAACAACCGTTCCAAGGCATCTCTGTTCATGCCGACCCCGTCGTCGCGGACATAAATTTCGAGCTCGCGATCGGTTAACCTGGCCTCCACCGAGATTTTCCCGGCCCCCTTCGCCATCTGCAGCCCGTGTTTGCAGGCGTTTTCCACGAGCGGCTGGATACTCATTTTCGGAACGAGGCAAGACGCCGCTTGCGGGTCGATTTGAAACTCATAATTGAACCGGTCTCCGAATCGGAACTTCTCGATTCGCAAATACATTTCCGTAAAATGGATTTCCTCGCTCAGCGGCACGAGATCGTCCGTAAAGCTGATCATTCGGCGCAACAAAAGAGAAAGATTCCGGACAATTTCTGTTGCCTCCAAATACCCCCGTTTAGTACATACAACGTACAAGGCATTTAACGTATTAAACAGAAAATGGGGATTCATCTGGCTTTGCAGCATGTTGATTTCCGCGCGGACCCGTTCGAGCTCCAGACTTTTTTGCCGGATTTCGAGTTTGTAAACGTCGTTGATCAGAGAGTTGATTTTACCGGCCATCGTGTTGAAGCTGCGGATGAGCCCGCCGATTTCGTCGCGGTCCTCGCGCAGTTCGATCAATTCGAACTGGCCGTTTTTGATTTTTTTCATGTGTCGTGCCAATTTTTGGATCCGGTCATGATACGAGCGAAGGATGACGAAAATGAGCAGCGTCGGGATGACAGTGGTGGCGACCGTCAGCCATAAGACGAACCGGCGGGCGTTGCTCATGAGCGCCTCGATCCGCCGGTCGTCGGGAATGCCGACGACTTTCCATCCTTTGGCGAAACCCGTTTCTCCAAGTGTCATGACCATGGCATTTTTCGGCTCGACAAAACCGACCATTTGCAAACTTTGCGTTTCGGAGGGAAGTCCCGAGACGACGATCCGATTTTCGTCGTCGATGAGCCGAAGCAGCACGATGTCCTTTTCCCGGTCCAAAATGCTGGCGATTTTTCCGATGTTCAGATCGATTTTTAAGTATTTTTCATAATCCGAATATAACCGGAACATATCCATCCTGCTGATGACGCTGATGCGCTTGGTCGGAGTCAGCAGACTCGTATCGATATAAGCGACGACCATAAAGTTTTCACCGGAACGCTCCAGTCGGTCAAACAACGCTGAAAAAAAGGGGTCGTCGCTGAGCCTGTGGTAATTGCCGCCGTTTTCGATCGTCGGATTGGCCGTGTAAACGGCGATTTCCGAGATGTTGGAATAGGCGTACACATATCGCTTCAGCTTGTCGCGGAGAACATTGTTGTACGTTTCGTAAAATTCGGCCGGGGTCGGGTACGTACGGTCGAGTGCTTCGTAAAGCGAAGCATCCGCCGAAATCGACAGGCTCAATTCGACGCTCTCCTCGATCATGGCGAGCAATTCACCGGTCGCTCGTTCGAACGATTTCCTGACATTGTCCTCTTCACGGATCCGGACGTGAGCCGAGTTTTGATGGAAAAACAACAGGTTGATTGTCAAGATCGGTATGAGAACGCACAGAAAGTAAATGAGCAAAAACTTATATCTAAGAGGAATGTCATTAATTTTATATAACATAACGGTTACCCCTTGCCGTCCATTTTCCGGTAAAGCGACGGGGTTAAGTTTGTAAGCGATTTAAATTTTTCAGCGAAATACTCCTCATCATGATAGCCGAGCGTTTTGGCGATCTCGTCGATTTTCATGTCCGTCCGGCAAAGCAGCTTTTTCGCTTCCTCGATCCTCAAACGATGCACATATTCGTGAAACGTGCAGCCTGTTTCCTTTTTGAACCGCTGTCCGAGCAAAACGGGGTCCAGATGAAAACGATCCGCCACCTCGCGCAGCCGGATCGAACGGCGATAATGTCGCCTGACGTAATGCACGACCTGAACCAAGACGTCAGAACAATCGTTGGCCGATCGCCCCGCCAACCATCTTGCCACCTGAACGCACACGGCTTTCAGTTTTTCGGCCGTCCAGCTCGGCCGGTCGCACAAACCGAGAAGATCGGCAAAAAGCGGCGGCGGAAGCGTATTCGGATCAATCCCCGCTTCTCCGAGCCGATGGAGCAGTTCCCCGCAGACGTAGGAAGCAAATCGGGAAAATCGTCCGACGGACGCATTCGCTCCCGCGCACATGTCGGCAAGCGCGTCCACGGCGCCCTCAATGCCCGCGACGTCGTTTTCCTCTACGAACCGGAGCAAGGCCTCCACGCGCTCCGCTACCTCTTCGTAGCGGACCAGCGGATCCGGACCGGGGCCGGGATCCGGTCCGAACAGTCCCGTGATGCCGCTCAACCTGAACCGTTCGGCCGAGGCGGTCAGGTTGCGGTACAAGCCGTGAACTCCGGCGAGCCCCCGGCATCGTTCACTGAAGCAAACCGACACGTTGGGAAAAGAGGAGGAAAGCCGACGATATATTTCCGCCAGACCATCCCGGAACTCGGCCGTCGGCAAATGGGCATCCAGCGCAAGCAGAAACATTCGGTCGGGCGAATCGAAAAACGGGACGATTCGGACGGGCGGCGGAAAGCAGGATCGGGCCGCTTCGACCGCCTTTTCACAAAAGTGGCTGCCGGCCGCGGTTTTCGTCCCTGCCGACGGACGCTCTCCAAGCGCCTGTACCACCACGAGGCGTAAGGTCGTCCATTCGTCTGCCCCAAGGAGGCGCTCCGCCGTCCGGACGGCCTCGGACTCGCCCTTTTTGGCGGCATCCGCCACGACGGCCGAAACGGCGTCGGATCGGATTTTCCGTTCGACTTCCCGCCCGATTCTTTCCCTGTCCAGCGCTTCGCGGAGTCCATGCAAAAGACCGTGAACTTCCTCAGGCACGAGCGGTTTAAGCAAATAGTGCCCCACGCCGTACCGGATCGCCTGTCGTGCGTACTCGAACTGGGAATAACCGCTGACGATGACGCATTTGATGTCCGCCCCGTACTTTTCCCGGATCGCGCGGATCAGCTCCAAACCGTCGACGACCGGCATCCGGATGTCGGTGACGAGCAGATCCGGAGGGTGTTTTTCAATCTCGGCCAGCGCGTCCTCCCCGTCGCACGCGGTTCCGACAAGCTCGAAGCCGCAGGCGTTCCAGTCGATCATCGTTCTCCAGCCTTCCAGCATATGGGGCTCGTCGTCCACCACGAACGCTCGGTACATCGCCGCACCCTCCTTGTTTCATGATATGTGACGGGGCAAGCATTTTCACTATTCGTCGTTGCCGCTCGAAAATCCTTGTTAAGGTTTTTCCCTTGCAGAAGGAGACAGAATCCCCTATAATCAAAACCAAACCTGAAGGCCATGTTACCCGCAAAACCAAGGGTACAACCTCGGAACGCCTGACATCGACGAGGTTGTACCCTTTTCGTTTAAGGGAGGATGCTTGATCCATGCTGCTGGAAGCTGTCTTCCACCGCCCGACCATGCCCTGGGCGTACGCCTGCGACGAAAACACGATCCATCTCCGCCTGCGCACCAAACGCGACGATGTAAAACGGGCGTTCGCCGTCGCCGGCGACAAATACGCGTGGGACCAGACGCGGCAAACGCTCCCCATGACGAAACGTTTCAGCGACGCCCTGTTCGACTACTGGCAGGTCGCCGTCCGGCCGCCGTTTCGCCGACTCCGGTACGGATTCATGCTCCGTTCCGGCCGGGAAACCGTCTGGTACGGCGAAAACGGTTTTTCCCGCGAACCGCTCGCCGACGCCCACGGACTGTTCGAATACCCGTTCCTTCATCCCGGCGACGTGTTCCGGCCGCCGGAGTGGGCGAAGGAAGTGGTGTTTTATCAGATTTTTCCCGACCGCTTCGCCAACGGCGACCCGTCCAACGATCCGCCCGGCACCGAACCTTGGGGCGGACGGCCGACGCCGCGAAGTGTCTTCGGCGGAGACCTGGCGGGCATTATCGACCGGCTCGACTACCTCGCCGAACTCGGCGTCAACGCACTCTATCTGACGCCGATTTTCGAAGCGCCGTCCAACCACAAGTACGATACGAAAGATTATCGAAAAATCGACCCGCACTTCGGCGACGCGGAAACGTTACGCCGGCTGGTCGCCGCCTGTCACGAACGCGGCATCCGCGTCGTGCTCGACGCCGTGTTCAACCATTGCGGCGCCGAGTTCGCGCCGTTCGTCGACGTGCTGGAAAAAGGCCGCGACTCGGCATACGCCGGCTGGTTCCACGTCCGCGAGTGGCCGCCCGCCGTCCGCGACGGAATTCCGACCTACGACACGTTCGCGTTCGTCCCGACGATGCCGAAACTGAACACGGAACATCCGAAAGTCCGCGATTACCTGCTCGGCGTCGCGGAATATTGGATCGAAACCGCCGACATCGACGGCTGGCGGCTCGACGTCGCCGACGAGGTCGACCACCGGTTTTGGCGGGACTTCCGCAAAACCGTCAAGCGCGCCAAACCCGACGCCTACATCGTCGGCGAAATCTGGCACGACGCCTCGCCCTGGCTGCAGGGCGACCAGTTCGACGCGGTGATGAATTACCCGTTCGCCGACGCCGTCCTCGACTTTTTCGCAAAAGAACGGATCGACGCCAAGCAATTCGCCGATGCGATCGGTTCGCTGCTCGCCCGTTATCCAGATCCGGTGACGGAAGTCGCCTTCAACCTGCTCGGCAGCCACGACACGCCGCGGCTGTTGACGATGTGCGGCGGCGACAAACGGCGCATGAAACTGGCCGTGCTGTTCCAGTTGACGTTTCCCGGCGCGCCGTGCATTTATTACGGCGACGAAATCGGCATGACCGGCGGCGGCGACCCGGATTGCCGACGGTGCATGATCTGGGATGCCGACCGACAGGACCGCGACCTGTTCGCCCATTATCGGACGCTGATCGCCCTGCGCCGGGCGAATTCCGCGCTGCGGACCGGCGATTTCCGGTTCTTGCGCGCCCGTCCCGGCGACCGACGGCTGGTCTACGAGCGGAAAGACGAAAACGCACACTTTGTGATCTTCCTCAACGCCGGCCGTCGCGCCGCAAACGTCAGCGCCGCCGTTCCCGAAGGCCGCTGGACGGACGTTTGGACGGGTGAGGCGGTGGAGGCGACCGGCCGCCGGTTGACGTTGCGGCTGCCCGCCTACGGTTTTCGGATGTTGAAAAGAGATACCCCTTGACAGTTAAATCGGCGGGTCAAACAAGAAACGCATGTAGTCGTAGTTGGGAGTACGCTCGGGAAAAAGAATGTGAGTCTCTAAGTCCAATACAACAATCGTCTCGGCCGCTGCGACGGCCGATTTCTTGCGCCAACGCCGGCAAGCGTTCATGCAAGCGCGCTTTTTCATCGTGGATGTACGCCTCAAGTTGCGCAATACAATATACTGAAGTATACTGAAGTTGGGGGAGATCATAATGTTGCCGGAACGATTCAAGGCGCGGGTGGAAAGAGCTCGGGCAAATGCGAAAAAAGGGATCATCGATGATACTGAACATTTTCGAGGCCCGACGTTAGATGATCTTTTAACAGACGAAGAAGCAGAACAAATCCGAAAAGAACTCGAAGCGGCAGGTATTAAATTAAAGGCGCCCTCGTAACATACGAGGGCGTTTTCTTTTTCTTCCCCCAAAACCGTCTACCCCGTCCGGAAACGGGCGAACGACTCCCGCAGCCGCTCCGACATCGACTCCAAACGATGCGAAAGTTCCTCCAGCTTCCGGCTGGCCTCCCGTTGCCCGTCGGCCAAAGCCGCCACCTGTTCGGAGGAAGCTGCGGACGACTGAGAAACGGCACTGACGCCGTCGATCCGCTCGGCCAAGATCTTCCCGCATCGTTCCAGTTCAAGAATCGCGGCGGTCGATTCGGCCAGCCTCCGGAGAAACGCCTCCATCTCGGACGATACGGCTTCAAACAAATGCGCGCTTTCACGGACCGCCTGAGCCTGTTCCGCCAGCATCGGCGACACGGCGGACAACCGTTCCACAGTCTCGTCGACTTCTTGCTGGATGTCGGCCACAATCCGCTCGGCCACGCCGATCGACTCTTTGGCCTGCAACGCCAGCCCTCGGATTTCTCCGGCGACGACGGCGAAACTTTTGCCCGCCGCGCCGGCGCGTGCCGCCTCGATCGAAGCGTTCAGCGACAGAATGTTCGTCCTCTTGGTCAAATCTTCCATGATCGCGAGCAAGCGACGAATCGATCCGGCCCGTTCCCGCAGTTGCGTGATCTTGTCCGCAAGCGTCCGAAACATCGCGTCGGCCGCATCCGTTTTTTCTACCCATTCGCCCATGCCCGCCGCCCCGCGGACGCCGAGTTCCCGCACGCGTTCGGCCGCCTGCTCCAGAGCCGCGTTTGTTTCCGCCGCGCGCCTCATCAGGTCGGAGACGTTTCCCGTCACCTCGGCGCTCCGCTCCGCCTCCTCCGCCAGTCGTGCGGCACCGCCGGCTACGTCGCGCGCCGCAAGCGCGATTTCGTCCGCGGAACCGACCGTTTGCCGGGACACCTCTTTCAGCGCCGACGCGGTTTCCAGGACCTGAGTCGCCGATACGCCGATGCGCTCGACCAACACCGCAAGCTGAGCCATCATCCGGTTGAAACTCCGGCCGAGCCGGGCGATCTCGTCCCGCCCCCGGAACGGCGCGCGGACGGTCAGGTCGCCGTTTTCGCCTTCCTCCATCAGGCGACATAATCCGGCGATCGGCCTGCCCACCCACCGGACGACGCCCAACCCGCACAACACCGCCACCAAAGCCGCAAACGCCGCCCCGCCGACGGTCCAACGCAAAATGCCGTTCGACGGCCGGACAAGTTCGCTCACCGGGACAGACCCGATCATATCCCAGCCCGACACGTCCGACCGCCGGTACAGGACGAGCCGCTTCCGTCCGCCGACGTCGGCGACGAACGCGCCCGCCGCTTCCGGGCTGGATTGCTCCGGAAGCGCGACTTCCGATTTCGTTTCCAGTTTTTCCGGATCCGGTGAAAACACGACTTGCCGTTCACGGTCGACGATCGCCAGCTCCCCGCCTGTCCCGAGCTGCATGCCGTCGAACATGTCCGAAAGCGCTTTGACCCTGATTTCCAATACCACCAGATACTCCGACTCGCGCTGTTTCAAATTTTTCAGCAACCGCCCGACCGCGAACGCCGGTTCCGGCGACATGCCGAAAACGCCCTGTTTCCGCGAAGACATGAACACCGGCTCGCCGTCCGCCCGGACGACGCGATCCATCCACGCCCGGTTCCACTCGTCCCATACGATCGAACTGACGCCCGACGCGGTCAGGACGCCGGCTTTGTCGAGGTTTTTCGGCACAAGCCGGACGGCGGAGATCGCCGCGTCCGCATCGCGAACCGCATTCAGCCGATCCGCAATCCGTTGCTTGATCCGCGCCTGTTCATAAAACGGGAGATTCCCCGCCGCCAGATCGGCCAGTCCCTGGCGCAAATCCGGATCGACCGCCAGTTGCCGCGTCAGGCCCGAGTATGTGCTCAGGAAAAAATCCAGCTTGTCCGTCGCCTGGGCGATCGTCGCCGCGGTCGCTTCCGCGAACTGCTCCTGAATGACCCGTCTGGATCGGTCATAGGAAGCGTATCCCAATAACGACACCAACGACACCACACTGCAAAACAAAACAAGAAAAAGCTTCACCCCGATCGATCCGCGCATTCGTCCTCCCCCTCCTTTCCCTCATCGCATCAAAACGGTCGCGTACGGCGGCAGTTCCAATTCCCGGCCGCGCGAAAGACGCGCCCCTTTTTCGCTCGCGAACGCAATTTTTCTGAACGGCAGTCTGCCGCCCGTCCACAGATCGACCCGCTGCGGTAAACCGGTCAGATTGTGCACCACCAGCAGCCGATCGTCGCCGCGAAACCGCACGTATCCCAGCACGCCGTCGCCGGCGAGCGGAAAACGCGCGATCCCGCCGTTTTGAAGAAGCGGTTCCCGGTTGCGAAGCGCGATCATCTTCCGGTAATGGTTCAAGAGCGAATCCGGGTCGTTTCTCTGTTTTTCCACCGACACGCCAGGCGTCCGGTTTAGCGCCGGTTCCCACCGCGTATCGCCGTCCGACCGGCCGTCCTCGGACCACGGCATCGGTTCGCGGATCCGCTCGTCGGGCTTCGTTCCGCGCATGCCGAGTTCCTCGCCGTAATACAGAAACGGATTGCCCGGCATCGTCAGCAACAAAGACGCGGCGATCTTCGCCCGTCCCACGCGGCCGCCGAGCTCGCTCATCACCCGGTTCTGGTCGTGGTTGGTCAGAAACGGCGCGTCGACGAACCGGCCGCCGGATTGCGACGAATAATAGGCGAGCACCTTCGAGAGCGACTCGACGACCGTCGAAGCGCGCTCCGCCCGGGCCGTTCCGACGAGCCGATTCGCCAGTTCGAAATTGAAAGCGGAATCAAACGCCCCGTTTAAATACGGACCGATCACCGCCGGCGAATCCCAGACTTCGCCGACCAAATACGCGTTCGGATTCACTTCGTCCAAACCGCGGCGAAACTCCCGCCACCATGCCGTATTTTTCTCCGTGGTCAGCCGGTCGCCGACGGACGAGCGGAAATTTTCATAAATATGCTTCGCCGCATCGAGCCGGAACCCGTCGACGCCGAGCTTCAGCCAAAATTGTCCGATCCGGATCCATTCGGCCCGCACTTCCGGATTGTCCGGATTCAAATCCGGCATCTTCTCCCAGAAAACTCCTAGATAGAAAGATCCGCCGATGCGGTGCCACACTTTTTGTCCCCACGGTCCCGGCTCCGTCGGCTCGATCCCCTGATCCTCCGCCCAGACGTACCAGTCGCGGCGCGGATTGTCGCTTCCTTCGGCCGCCTCCCGGAACCACGGATGCTTGTCGCTCGTATGGTTGAGGACGAGATCGAGGATGACCCGGATTCCGCGCCGGTGCGCCTCCGCCACCAACCGGCGGAAATCCTCCATCGTCCCGTAATCGGGATGGATGCCGTAATAATCCGTGACGTCGTACCCGTGATAACTGGCCGCCGGCTGGATCGGCATCAGCCAGATGCCGCGGACGCCGAGATCCGCCAAATAATCCAGCGATGCCGTCACTCCGTTCAGATCGCCGATGCCGTCGCCGTCCGAATCGCGAAACGAGCGGACGAAAATTTCATAAAAAACGCCGACGCTTTCCCCCATCGGCACCGTTTCGGCCGGGGGCGTCCAGACCGGCGCTGCTTCCCGCGCGACGTCCGCCGACCGGATCGCCGCATAACCGAGCGCCGCCGCAACAAGCGCCGACAACACCGACGTTGCCGCAAGCGCCCGCGTCCGAATCCGCCTTTTCACCGCCGATCCGCCCCCGCCGTCAGCCCTTCGACCAAAAACCGCTGCATCGCCATAAACAGAATCGTGATCGGCACCGCCACCAGGACGCAGCCGGCCGCGAAAACCGTAAACTGCGTGGCGAACTGCCCGCTGACCATGTTGTAGAGCCCCACCGCAAGCGTCAGCTTTTCCTGCGACCGGAGCACCATCTGGGCGAAAATAAAATCGTTGAACGCGCCGGCGAACGTCGTGACGGACAAAAAGACGACGAGCGGCCGCGACAGCGGCAGGAAAATCCGGACAAAGACGGTCCAGTGGCTCGCTCCGTCGATCCGGGCCGCTTCCTCGAGGCTTTTCGGGATCGTGTCGAAATACCCCTTGACGAGCAAATAACCGAGCGCCGCTCCCGCCGAATAGACCATCATCAGGGCGGAATGCCGGTTGAGCAGGTTCATATTCAAAAGCAGAATATAGACCGCGATCAGACTCATAAACGACGGAAACATCCCGAGCACGAACAGAACGGTCATGATCGTCTTTTTGCCGTAAAACCGGAACCGGGAAAACGCGTATCCCGTAAGCAGCACGAACAGCGTGCCGAACACCGTCGAAACCGCGGCGATTTTCAGCGTGTTGACGTACCATTGCGCGAATTTGAATTTATAAAACAATTCCCGGTAATGAACCGTCGTCCACCGCTCCGGCCAAAACGTCTCGCTGAACAGCGACGTGCCGGGGCGAAACGACGCCATGATCACCCAGAGCGACGGGTACGCGGCAAAAATCGCGATCAGCACGAGCAACAGATAACTGAACGCCAGCCAAAGCCTCCTGCGCAGGCGATACCCGATCATCGGAACAGCTCCTCCTCCCGGAACGCGCGCGTGCGCCGGAAATTCCAGATCGAAAAGCTCGCTACAACCAGGAAAATGACGATCCCGATGACCGACGCGAAATTATATTTGCCGTTGTTCACGGACAATTTGTACAGCCAGGTGATGAGCAGGTCCGTATGGCCGGCGAACTGATACTCGCTGTTGGCCGGATTGCCGTTGGTCAGCAGGTAGATCACGTTGAAATTGTTGATATTGCCTGCGAACTGGCCGATCAGGATCGGAGAAAGCGCGAACATGACGGTCGGAAACGTAATCACGCGGAATTTCTGAAACGCCGACGCCCCGTCCACCGCCGCCGCCTCGTACAGTTCGCGCGGAATCGTCGTCAAAATGCCCATGATCAGCAGCATCGAAACCGGGAAACCTATCCAGAGATTGACCAGAAGCACCGTCACTTTCGCCCAGGTCGGATCGGACAGCCACGGCGGTCCTTCGATGCCGATCCACCGCAGATATTGGTTGAGCGGCCCGAACTGGGCGTTGAAGAAATTCCGCATGACGAGCAACGACACGAACGCCGGAATCGCAAACGGCAGCATATAGACCGTCCGCCAGAACGCCTTGAACCGGATGCCCGGCTGCTGGACGAGCAGCGCGACAGCAAATCCGCCGAAAAAAGTGGTAAGCGTCGCCAACACCGCCCACGTGACCGTCCACGAAAATACGCCGTAAAACGTTTTTTTCCACGCGCTCAACCCGAACAGGTCGCGAAACGCCGCAAAACCGGTCCAGTCGACCAGATTCGCCGGAGGCAAATATTTCGGCGATGAATAATTGGTAAACGCGATCAGCACGGAAAAGACGATCGGCAGCACCGAAAAGAAAAAGACGAACAGAAGAGGAACGGCGACGACGAGCTGCGGGAACTTCCGGTCGACGAGATAATCCAACGTTTCGCGAAAGCCGTTCGGCCGTCCGCCCCGCTCGCGCAGCCGGCCGACTCTGTAGGCGTCGCGGATGTTCGCCGCATATGCCGCGATGAACACCATAAAAGCGAAGAGGACGATCAACCCTTCCACCATCAGAAAAATCGAATGGTCTCCCGGCACGACCTGGTACACCTTGCCGACCCGCCGGAGTTCCTGTTTCCGCTCTCCGAGCGTGACGAGCCCCCACAGCGCGTGGCCGAGCCGCGTCGCGAAAAACCAGACCCCGGCGGCATGAAACATCAACAACAGAAATCCTTTTACGAATTGCCGGTTGTAGATTTGCCCCAGCCCCATCGCCGCCGCCGACAGGACGGCCGCGACCGTCCGATGCGCGGTCATGCGCTTTCCCACCTTTCATAGAAGCAGGGAAGGGGCGCCCCCCCTTCCCCGACTTCTCCCCGCCGTTCTTTAACTCTTCGATTGTTGTGCGATAGCGGTCTTGATGTCCTGAACCGCCTTGTCCAGGGTTTTCTGGATGTCCTCGCCGTTCCAGATCGGCTCGAGCGCCGCGGTGATCGGCCCCCATACCTGCCGCATTTCGATAATGGACGGCATCGGCTGTGCCGTTTTGAACTGTTCGAGAAACGCCCGCGCTAGCTCGTTGTTTTGAATCGCCGGGTCGCTGTCCATGCCGACGCGGGCCGGAATGATGCCCGTCAATTCATAGTCTTTGACGAGCGCCTCTTTCGTCGTGACGTAATGGATGAACAACTTCGCCGCGTTCGGATACTTGCTGAACGCGCTGACGAAATACGCCTTGACGCCCGCGAACGGAATCGGACGTTGTCCGTTGGGAAGCGGCGGCAGCGGTACGGCGCCGACGTCGAACCCGAGTTTTTCCTTCGTAAAATTGCCGAGCTGCCAGACACCGTCCATGTTGATCGCGAGCTTCCCTGTCTGGAACAGATTTGTCTTGACGTCGAACGTGGCGTCGGTCGCGCGGATCGGCAGCGCCTCGCGCAGGCTGCGGAAAAACTTCATCGCTTCCACCGCGCCCGCGTTGTTCAGGCCGATATCGTTCGGATCGGTGCCGTTTTTACCGAACACATACCCGCCGTAGCCGGCGATGAACGCGTAATTGTAGTAGAAGTTGTTGACTTCGTACATGAAGCCGAACTTGTTGTTGGCGGGATCGTTGAACGATTTCGCGAACGCGATGATGCTGTTCCAGTCCTTAAGGTCTTCCGGTTTCACGAGCGATTTGTTGTAAAACAGGAGGTAGGTTTCCATGTTCCGCGGGTAGCCCCACAGCGTGCCGTTAAACGTGACGGCGTCCACCGCCGCCTTGACGAAATTTTGTTTCGTCTCTTCGGCGAATACGTCGTTCGGCAGCAAAAATCCGGAAGCCACGGCTTCGCTGAGCTGATCGTGCGGCATGACGAAAATGTCCGCGGCCAGGCCCGCCGGTCCGTCTGTTTTGATGCGCCCCAACTGGTCGACGGGATTTACTTCCTGAAACTCGACGGGAACGCCGTACTTGGCCTCGAACTCCTTGGCCATCACTTCCAGGAACGGCTGCTGTTCTTTCGCTTCCCAGACGATCAGTTTGGCGCCGGGTTCCGGCTTGAGTCCGGCCGTATCGCCGCCGTCTTCCGCCGCCGCCGTCGCCGACGGCTCCGGTGAAGTCGAGGAAGGCGGCGACGACGATCCGCTTCCGTTCGATCCGCAGGCGGCGAGCGGAACCGTCAACACCAGCGCGCACAGCAGCATCCACCACTTTTTCATTCGCCTTTTCCCCTTTCGTAACGTTCCTTGCGGATTTTCAAGCCCGGCGGTTTGGTGCAAACGTTTGCTCAAAACACAGCGAAAAAGCGGCGAGCGTTGCACCTGAAACCGCTTTAAAGCTTTGCTTTCAGCATATAACGGCGCGGCTCGAATTGCAATACTGAAAAAATCGGAAATTTATCGGCCTTTTCGGGAAGTATTCCGCCGTTATCTTCGAGAATCTCGCCGTCATTTACATTTTCTCTTTTTTCTTGAACGATCCGTCGCCTTTTTATGCAAACGATCGTGCACAAACGGGATTGCAATTGCGAGAATTGTTCGCTATGATGAAAGAAATGAAATTCAATCGTTTGCATCTCGTGGAGGATCTATCGCCATGACCGTGACAATCATCGACGTGGCCAAGCGGGCGGGGGTTTCGCCCTCGACCGTTTCCCGCGTCATTTCCAACCATCCCCGCATCAGCCCGGCTACGGCGCGAAAAGTGCGGGAAGCGATGGAGGAACTCGGTTACCATCCGAATATAGCCGCCAAAAATCTCGTTTCCAAGACCGCTCAAGCGATCGGCGTCATTTTGCCGCGGCCGGCGGAAGAACTGTTCCTCAACCTGTTTTTTCCCGAAGTGCTTCGCGGTATCGTGACGCAGGCGACGCGCGCGGGATACGACCTGACGATGACGGCGGGAACGACGGAGCGGGAAGAACTAGATGCGGTCACCCGACTGGTCAAGGGCCGGCGCGCGGACGGCGTTGTGCTGCTGTATTCCCGCCGGAACGATCCGCTCGTCGCGTTTCTGACCGAACAGCGTTTTCCGTTCGTCCTGATCGGCCGCTCGGAAGAACATCCGGACGTGCTGTCCGTCGACAACGACAACGTCCAGGCCGCCTACGACGCGACGCGTCATCTGATCGCCCAGGGACACCGGCGAATCGGTTTCGTCAGCGGCCCGCCGAATCTGGTCGTCTCGCGCGACCGGCTGGAAGGATACAGGAAAGCGCTTCAGGAAGCGGGGCTTGAAACACGCGACGAATGGATCGTCGAAGGGGAATTTTTGCAGGAAAGCGGCTACCGCGCGATGTCTTTTTTCATGAGTCTGCCCGAACGCCCCACGGCGCTCGTCGCGATCGACGACATGGTGGCATTCGGCGTCGTGCGGGGATTGGCCGAACTCGGCTATCGCGTGCCGCAAGACCTGGGCCTCGTCGCGTTCAACAACACGGCGATCGCCGAACTGTGCACCCCGCCGATCAGTTCGATCGACATCGGCGTCTATGAAATCGGCTATGCCGCTGCCCAGATCCTGATTCGGGCGATCCGCAAGGAACCGTTGCATCAGCGGAGAATCATCGTGCCTCACCGGCTCGTTGTACGGGAGTCGTCGCTGTCCGACGCCAGAGCCTAGCATTGCCGTTTGCTGCAGCGAAAAGCTTACGGGCCGGCTTCATGCGAGCCTGCTGCGACGAGCCTGCCCGACTTGAAAGGAGAACACGGTCGATGAACGAAAATAGATGGGAGGCAGACAAGAAGCCGCACCTGATCGACGCCGTCGTCGGCAATTCCCGTTTTCTTGCTTCCCTTGGGAAAACAGGAAGAATCTATCGGCTGTGGTGGCCGCACGTCGACTACCCGCAGCATCTCGACGCGATCAGGACCGGCCTGCGCCTGGACGGCCGGAACGACACCGCGTGGTTCGACGCGGAAACGGACGGATGGCGACACGAAGCCGGTTATTTACTAGGCACGAACGTTTTTCGGGTCCGCGCGACATCGCCTCATTCGCCCGTCGCGGTGGAGACGATCGATTACGCCGTGCCGGACGAAAACTTTTTCGTGCGCCAGTATGCGTTCGACAACCGAAGCGACCGGCCGGTCTCGTTCGAATTCGTCTGGTATTCGTCGTTTCGCCCGGATGATTCTTGCTTTTATCATACGACGTTTTTCGAGTACTCGGCCGACGCGCTCATCCATTTGCGGCGCGAATACGTTTTTGCGGTCGCGGGTTCAAACGTTTGCACAGGCTATCAGGCGGGAGGAAATGCGTGGGAAGCCGTCTGTTCCGGGCCGTTAAACGGCAACGAAATCGACATGACGCCGGACGGCGCCCTGACGTGGAGGTTTGAACAGGTGCCGGCCGGAGGACGGACCGAACTGGCCGTCTATATCGCCGCCGGACATACGCGGGACGCGGCGCTGCAAACCTTGAGCAAGGCGAAGTCCCGGTCCCCCCGTCACTGGCTGGAAACGACGGTCGATCATTGGCGTCGATTCCTGAACGACGTCTCCCCGTTGCCGACCGACCGCGCGGACATCCGCGATCTTTACGAACGGTCTCTGCTGGCGATCCGGCTCATGTGCGACGAACGAAGCGGCGGCATTATCGCTGCGCCCGAGTTCGATGAAGCGTTTTCGCGCTGCGGCGGATACGGATTTTGCTGGGGGCGCGACGCCGCGTTCATCGCGACGGCGCTCGACCGCGCGGGCCTGACGCGGCTTTCGGAAAAATTTTACGAGTGGACGCTCACCGCACAAGATCCGGACGGCTCGTGGCAACAGCGCCATGATCACGACGGACGGCTTGCGCCGAACTGGGGGTTGCAGATCGACGAAAGCGGCTCCATCCTGTGGGGCATGTGGCAGCATTATCTTCACACGCGCGATCCCGGCTTTCTGAAGCGCGTCTGGCCGGCCGTGCGCAAGGGCGCCCGATTTCTCGTCGGCTTTCTCGATCCGGAGACCGGACTGCCCCGCCCCAGCCACGACTTGTGGGAAGAACGGTTCGGCCAGCACACGTATTCGGCGGCTGCCGTATCCGCGGGACTGACGGCCGCGTCGCGCATCGCCGAACAGCTCGGCGAACCCGGATATGCCGCCGAATGGTCGACGGCGGCGGAACGGATCCGGCGCGCCGTCGGCGAACTTTGCTGGAACGAGGCGCAAGGCATGTTTTACCGCAGTCTGAACGTCAGGGTGGCGGAGCCGGTATACCGCGAAGCCGTCCGGCAGGGTAAACGGGCGACCGTCCGCACAAACGGCAAGGGATATTCGTCCTATTATCTCTCTTATGACGCGACGGCCGACGTCAGTCTGCTCGGGGTGAGCGTGCCGTTCGAACTGTTCCCGCCGGACGATCCGCGCGTCGAGCGCACGGCCGACGAAATCGAGCGACGCCTGACCGTCGCGAACTTCGGCGGTCTGAAACGGTACGAGGACGACCGGTACGTCGGCGGCAATCCGTGGGTCCTGACCACACTCTGGCTGTGCCTGTACCGGACGCGCCGCGGACAGTACGACCGCGCCCTCCCGCTCTTGGAATGGGCGGTCCGGTACCGCACGCCGACCGGTCTTCTGCCCGAGCAGATCGACCCGCGCACCGGCCGGGCCGCCTGGGCCGTGCCGCTGGCGTGGTCGCACGCGATGTTCGTACTTGCCGCCCTCGAACTGGCAGAACGCGGAGTCTTGCCGTAAATGATAGTAAATTCTAAATTAATTTTTTAAAGTTTTTTAATATGCTTTTTAAGTAAATGATATTTGCGAACGTCTTTGGAAATTCCGGAGTCGCCGTCTTTCCTCTTTGTAATGGAGTGGATATAAATGTAATAGGTAAATTCATTATGCTGAATATTGAAGTAATCACATATGAATACGTAAATTCGTGCTATAATTAGATAAAAAAGGAATCCGATAATCCCGCCTGTAAAATTAAAAATGATGTCATTGATGTCTATCGTGCGGTAAACATGACGAATGGATACGGACAATAGCATTTGTAAAGACTCAATGCTGAAACCAATTAGAAAGGAATAAAAAAGGATTTTTGAAATATTGGTCTTAATTATGAAATTTATGAAAAAACCGAACGGAATGCATAAAATAATATTAAGTATTTGTTCTTTTGTTAAGAAAGTAAAATCTGGACGAATCCATAAAGGGAAAAAATTAATCCTATATTTTAACATTTCATGAAAAGGCATATGTTGATTGATGTAAGCGAGATACTTTTTATTTACTGGAATTGGGAATAATGTGTATTTAATAACAAATGATAGATAAAATAAGAATATGGACAGAAAAAATAAATATATCTTTCCTTTTTTCTTCTTCAATCCATTATAGAGTAGGATTGAAATTGCTAATGGAAGATAAACAGATACAAAAATCGATTCAAATGAGAGCATGGCAATCCTCCCGATCTTTCTCGTTGTCCGAGGCTACCTTAGTGGTAGCACTCGGACAACAAATCGGAAAAAATTAATTTGTTGACAAAGTACCTAAGCCTTTGAGATTATAACCATCAGCGTAACTGGATTTTTTGGCAACGATATAGTATTCCCCTGGATCATTTTCATCATCAGGAGAAACATAACCAAAGTTGCTGTTGAATGGGACTTTCTGATCGAGTGTAGAGACCGGTTGGACGGTGAGGCTGCCTATAAAATCATCTGGATTGAAAATTGATCCGTCATCGTCCCATACTTCAATCGTAACAGGTAAAGGATTCGGGTACGTTGTTTGATCTTTGGAGTAAACCCAAATGTTTCCGTTTATTGTCATTATGCCGTCGGGTAATGTATACGTAATGCCATTATTCTTTCCATTTACATACTCATAATCCATTGTGAAGCTAAAACCGGTTGTTACAGAAAAAATAGATGTGTTCATTACTATTATCATTGAGGTGATAATACTGGACGTAATTAAAAATCTTATTACTTTCAACCTCTTCATTAAATTTTCCCTCCAATAATTTGGAATTGTGAAAATTGTGTATTAACTTATCCTGCGACTCATCAGCTTATTGAATTAATAATTTTCGCTTTTCAATACCGATCTATCACGTCTCCTTAAATAAACTAGTGATTCAACGTTAGTAAGATATTGTTTTAACTTTTTGATCAGCTCTATCATCCTCCTCTACTTGATAGACTCTTGATAGATTTATGAAGATTGATGATTTTAGTATATTTTTTTTTGTCGTTTCATTCTAGCACTTTTGTGACTTCTTGAACACTTTGGTTACATGATAAATTATTTATTTAAGGAAAATTCTGTATAAAACTTTGTTATTTACTCTACGAATATGTTTTTTACGCCCGTAAATTCAAAATGTTTAAAACAGCATCGTATCGTTGTCAACCGACCGCATTCGACTGCAAACCTGTAACAAATGATCCGACTAACATCGTCCGCCGACCGGCCTTCTGCCCGAACAGATCGACCCGCGCACCGGCCAGGCCGCCTGGGCCGTGCCGCTGGCGTGGTCGCACGCGATGTTCGTACTTGCCGCCCTCGAACTGGCGGAACGCGCATTCTTGCCGTAAATAGAAATCCGACGGTCGGAGGTGTGGCCGCCGGATGCTTACGTGTCGACAAATGTTGAATACGGTCCCCAAGTCGCGAACCGAAAGTATGCCAAATCCCTTCTTTTCTTCATTATTGAAACCGAACCTCTTTTAAAATGCGCTCCTTCATGGTCGGTTTCAGCGCCCTTACGGTAACCAAATCAACCTTTTTGTTCAGAACAGATTCAAGATACTCTTTCAAATCAAAAAACTCCAGGCTTACGGGCTTTGAAAATTCCACCAAAATATCCACATCGCTTTCTTCGGTTTGTTGCTCGCGTACATAAGAGCCGAATAAACCGATTTTATTTACAAAAAACTTTTTTCCAAGAAAATTTTGTTTTTTCTGATGATCTCTTCGATTTCGCTTCTGTCCATCCCGCTCACCCCGCTCTTCCCTCACCTCCATCATAAACGAATCCAAATGTCCTCATCCTCCATCACCCCGCCCTCCGCAACACCACGAAAAACTCATTCGAATACCGCAGCGGTTCGCGACATTCCAGCACATCGAACCGGATCAGACCGAGCCGCCGCAATTCGCCGATCAGGTGCAAAAACGAGTGAAATGTAAAAATCCAGCAGTGCACGTCCACATATTTGCCTTGCTCCACGCTTTCGCGTGCAAAGTGAAGGCCGTCTTCCGGCCGGTGGTGCCGTGCCGCGTCCGACGCGTCGAATCCGTCGAGCCACGCCCGGAACACGTCGATGTCCGCCGCGTACGCGCAATGGTCGACGATCGCCTTAGGCCCGGGGCGCCTCAGCCGGCGGAAATGGGCATCGACACAATCGCCGAGCGTCGAGACCTGCCGAAAATAATCGAACGTGTACCGCTTGTCGGGCACTGCCAGCGAGACGACACCGCCGTCCTTCAGCACATCCGCCAGTTCATTCAGCCAGCCGATGAGGTCCGGCACATGCTCGATCACATGCGACGCGACGGCGTAATCGAACGACAGGCCGGCCGGAACCGCTTGCCGCAGCGGTCGGTCTCCCCACACGAAATCGACGGGAACGATGCGCGATGCGTCGACGTTCGGGTCGTGCGCATATTTGGCGACCAGCTCTTCGGTCGGCAAATGATCCGCGTAATAAACGCGCCCTTCCGCTTTCGTCACGACCGGACTGATAAGCGGCCCGATTTCAAGCCCGACCGATTCTCGCACATCGATCGGCGCAAGCAGCGTCCGTTTCCGAATCGCCGCGTCCAGCCACGGCGAAAACGGATGGCTGAGCGCATGAAACGTCTGAAAAGCCCGTTCGTCCTCCCACCGTACGTCGTCGGGATACCGGAACCCGCAGTACGGCAAATCTTTTCCCGGATCCAGAACAGGGGAGCCGTATCCGCCTTCAACGTAAAACACGGCCGCTCCGCCGGACGGGTCCCGCCGCCCGACGAATTCGCCGCGCAAGTGGCCGCGCAAGTTTAAGACATTCAGGTTTGCCGCCAAGAAAAACGCCCCCTCGTCCGCGCGGCGCGACAGTCGTCCGGTCGCCGCGCGCCGGTTTTCCATATGATTATGTAGCGAACACCGGAAAAGGACGGGCGATTCCCTTGGCCAAACCGACCCGAACGCGCAAAGCCGTCCGGCAGCGTCGTGCCCGGCCGGCGACGACGAAGACGCGGGTAAAAAAGACCCTTGCGAAGCCGAAAATCCCCCGCCGCAACGCCGTACGCCGTATGTTCCACCTCAGGCGGGTCCAGGCTCCCGACTCCGGCGGCGAAGTCGTCCGCACGATCGTCCGCGACGTCGACCGGTACGCAGCGGATGCGCTTTATTTTGCGCGCCATTTCGACTTCACCGGACGCGACCTGGAGGAAAACTTCGCAACCCTCCGCGCCGGAGCCGGTTTCCGCGGGCCGGTGCGCACGGCGCTCTGGTTCGTGCCGCATTTTCTTTATCCTTACTACGGCGGCATCCATACGATTTTGCGGTTTGCGGACTATTTGGCGCGGCGGCACGGCGTGCGGAATACGTTCGCGGTCCAGGGCGTATACGATGTGAGGGAGAACGCCCGGATGGCCGCCGAAGCGTTTCCCGCTCTGGCGGACAGCCGGTTCGTCCCGCTGCCCGAAGACCGGCTCGTCGACTCGCTGGAACCGCACGACGTCGGCATCTGCACCGCCTGGCAGACCGCCTATCCGCTGCTGAAAGATAACCGCGTGAGGCGCAAACTGTATTTCATGCAGGATTTCGAGCCGCTGTTTTATCCGGCGGGGTCGGTCTACGGGCTGGCGGAGGAAACGTACCGGTTCGGCTTCGACGGCATCTGCAACACGCCGCCGCTTCAGGCGCTGTACGAACGATACAGCGGACGGGCGGTCGCTTTTCGGCCGTCGGTCGACCGCGACGTGTTTTACCCTCCCGCGGGAGAGCGACATCTCGGAACGAACGTCCGCCTCTTTTTCTACGGCCGGCCGTTCGGCATCCGCAACGGTTTCGAAACGGCGGCCGAAGCGCTGAAAATCGTGAAGCGCCGGTTCGGCGGCGCGATCGAGATCGTCAGCGCCGGCGGCGACTGGAATCCCGCCGATTACGGCCTGGAGGGCGTCGTGACGAACCTGGGCCGGCTGCCCTACCGCCGGACCGCCGATCTGTTCCGGACGTGCCACATCGGCCTTACGCTGATGATGACGCCGCATACATCGTATTTGCCGCTCGAACTGATGGCGTGCGGCTGTGTCGTCGTGACGAACGGATCGCCGTGGAAGGAATGGCTGCTGAAAGACGGATCGAACTGCCTGTTCGCGCAGCCGGTTCCGTCGCGCATCGCGGAGACGGTGGCGCGGGCGGTTGAAAACCCGGACTTGCGGCGGGAGCTGAGCCGGCGGGCGCTGGAAGACGCCGCGGCGTGGCCGGACTGGGACGCCGAGTTCGACCGGGTGATGGGAGAGCTGTTCGGGAAATGACGATGTATTTCGCAGGACTATTGCAAACCTTCCAGCAGCCTTTGCAGCACAGCCTTTCTGGCCTCGAAAATCTCGGGAGATGCCTCGTTCTCCCAGCGGGCCAAATCATGAGCAATGGCAGCCTCGACGTGGGGCTTGATTTCGCTCCGGATGCCTCCCCGCTCCAATTGCAGCGCCGCCAAAGCCAGATACACAGTCGCCATGTCGTCTTCATCCTCCAAAACCGATCGATACTTCCGCAGGACCAGCTTCGTCGCTTCCTCTACGCTTTTCCCTCTCTTGAGGCGCGCCTCGAAATCATCCCGCACGTCCGCCGCCAGGTCAACATCAAAGATATCCACCGGAATCAACTCGGGCGTTTCGTCTCTTGGCCGGACATCTTCCGGCAGCAAGCCGCATTGTTTGAGGAGATGGATGTAGTAAATTCGAATGGCCTCATAACCAGCACATCCGTATTCATAAAACCTTTCATTTTGTTGCAATCTTTCGAACTCCGATTTAGAAATCACAGTCCATTCTTCATCGATGTTATAAATATATACAATCCTGCTATCTTCTTCTGTTTTATAAAACCTAAGCTTGCTGTACTCTGGAGGAACCGGAATGTGCCCCACAATCGGCCAGTCACCCGTGCTGATCATGGCAGACGAGCCCCATAGAATGGTCAACGGCTCCATCCCTCGCAGTTGCTCCAGGGTATAAGACTTGCTCGGGTCCAGCTTGTAAAGCTCGTGCAAAGCATGATAGCCTTTTTTCGCCACGATCACCCTGCCATATCCGACATAACCCGGCACCAGCTCGATTTGATAGACGTCACCCGGTTTGACCCTGACCCTTTTCGCCATGCTTTCCACGCCTCCAGTCGGCACGAAAGTTAAAGACAAGCGCTCGTGCGAAAAATCGGGCGCGATTAAACGCGCAGCCTGTTCGACTTCCCAGAGTTACTTCAACCCTTCCTGCAGTCTTTGCAGTACGGCCTTCCTGGCCTCGTACATCTCGGGAGATGCCTCGCTTTCCCAACGGCCCAAATCATGTGCGATGGCTGCTTCTACCTGGGGTTTGATTTCGCTTCGGATGCCTCCCCGCTCCAACTGCAGCGCCGCCAAAGCCAGATACACCACCGCCATGTCGTCTTCATCCTCCAAAACCGATCGATACTTCCGCAGCACAAGTTTCGTCGCCTCTTCTACCGTTTTTCCACGTTTGAGACGTACCTCGAAATCATCCCGCACGTCTGCGGCCAGGTCAACATCAAAGATATCCACCGGAATAAACTCAGGTGATTCGTCCCGGGCCTGTACATTTTCCGGCAGCAAGCCGCATTCTTTGAGGAGACGGATGTAGTAAATTCGAATGGCTTCATAACCATAATTACTGTATCTATAAAATTTTTCCTTCTGCTGCAATTGCTCAAATTCAAATTTAGAAATTACAGTCCATTCTTCATCAATGTTATAAATATATACACTTCCGCTATAATCCTCTGCTTTATAAAACCTAAGCTTGCTGTACTCTGGAGGAACCGGAATGTGCCCCACAATCGGCCAGTCACCCGTGCTGATCATGGCAGATGAGCCCCACAGAATGGTCAACGGCTCCATCCCTCGCAGTTGCTCCAGGGTATACGACTTGCTCGGGTCCAGCTTGTAAAGCTCGTGCAAAGCATTATAGCCTTTTTTCGCCACAATCACCCTGCCATATCCGACATAGCCCGGCACCAGCTCGATTTGATAGACGTCACCCGGTTTAAATCTGACTCTCTTGGCCATGTTTTCACGCCTCCGGTCGGCACGAAAGTTGAAGACAAGCGCTCGTGTGAAAAATCTGGCACACCACTAAACGTCCCAGCCTGTTCGATTCTCTGAACTTACTTCAACCCTTCCTGCAGCCTTTGCAGCACAGCCTTCCTAGCCTCGAAAATCTCAGGCGATGCCTCGCTTTCCCAGCGGGCCAGATCATGGGTGATGGCCGCTTCTACCTGGGGTTTGATTTCACTCCGGATGCCTCCCCGCTCCAACTGCAGCGCCGCCAAAGCCAGATACACCGTCGCCATGTCGTCTTCATCCTCCAAAACAGATCGATACTTCCGCAGGACCAGTTTCGTGGCTTCCTCCACCGTTTTTCCCCGTTTGAGGCGCGCCTCGAAATCATCCCGCACGTCCGCCGCCAGGTCAAAATCAAAGATGTCCACCGGAAGAAACCCCGGCGTTTCGTCTCGGGCCTGTACATCTTCCGGCAGCAAACCGCATTGTTTGAGAAGATGGATGTAGTAAATTCGAATGGCTTCGTAGCCGTTGTTACCGTATTCATAAAACTTTTCATTTTTCTTCAATTTCTTGAACTCAGATTTATAAATCACGGTCCATTCTTCATCAATATTGTAAATATATACACTTCCACTATAATCCTCTGCTTGATAAAACCTAATCTTGCTGTACTCTGGAGGGACCGGAATGTGCCCCACAATCGGCCAGTCACCACTGCTGATCATGGCAGATGAGCCCCACAGAAAAGTCAATGACTCCATCCCTCGCAGTTGCTCCAGGGTATACGACTTGCTCGGGTCCAGCTTGTAAAGCTCATGCAGAGCATTATAGCCTTTCTTCGCCACGATCACCCTGCCATATCCGACATAGCCCGGCACCAGCTCAATCTGATACACATCTCCCGGTTTGAACCTGACTCTCTTCGCCATGTTTTCACGCCTCCGATCGGCACGCAGACTGTTCGACTCTCTGAACTTACTTCAATCCATCCTGCAACCTTTGCAGCACAGCCTTCCTAGCCTCGAAAATCTCAGGAGATGCCTCGCTTTCCCAGCGGGCCAGATCATGGGCGATGGCCGCTTCTACCTGGGGTTTGATTTCGCTCCGGATGCCTCCCCGCTCCAACTGCAGCGCCGCCAAAGCCAGATACACCGTCGTCATGTCGTCTTCATCCTCCAAAACAGATCGATACTTCCGCAGGACCAGTTTCGTGGCTTCCTCCACCGTTTTTCCCCGTTTGAGGCGCGCCTCGAAATCATCCCGCACGTCCGCCGCCAGGTCAAAATCAAAGATGTCCACCGGAATAAACTCGGGCGTTTCGTCCCGGGCCTGTATATTCTCCGGCATTAAACCGCATTGTTTGAGAAGATGGATGTAGTAAATTCGAATGGCTTCGTAGCCGTTGTTACCGTATTCATAAAACTTTTCATTTTGTTTCAATCTTTCGAATTCAGATTTAGAAATTACAGTCCATTCTTCATCGATGTTATAAATATACGCAATCCTACTATCATCCTCTGTTTTATAAAACCTAATCTTGCTGTACTCTGGAGGAACCGGAATGTGACCCACAATCGGCCAGTCGCCAGTACTGATCATGGCAGATGAGCCCCACAGAAAAGTCAACGTCTCCATCCCCCGCAGTTGCTCCAGGGTATACGACTTGCTCGGGTCCAGCTTGTAAAGCTCGTGCAACGCCTTGTAGCCTTTTTTCGCCACAATCACCCTGCCATATCCGACATAGCCCGGCACCAGCTCGATTTGATAGACGTCACCCGGTTTAAATCTGATTCTCTTGGCCATGATTCCATGCCTCCTATTTTCGGTAATTATTTTTTTCAAATACGTAATATGCCCTGGCTAATCTTAGGTAAGTATCTCTGTTTTTGTTTCGTATGGAGATGCCCTGAATGACGTTCAAGAAAGGTTTTCGCTTTCCGCTCTTGATTTCCTCTTCCGTCGGTCGATGCAGATCCATCTCCATCTGTTCTACTCCTCTCGCCGCTTCGTACGTAAACCCTTCATCACGGACCAATTCAAAACGTAATCCTTGCGTCTTGCTGCCTTGACGATCATGCGCAGCTTCCCTTTGAGTAGGATTCACTGTCCTACCTACATACCTGACTTCATTTGTTTCCCTGTCCCTAAGACGATAAACATAATGAATCCGGTCTCGATATCCCGCATTATGCGTCCAGATTCCGGCATCGCCAACGAAGAACGTGTAGTATTCGTCTACCAGGACATTATAGACAAACTCATCCGTTGGCGTCGATGATACGCCGGTCACCGGAAGCAATCGGCCATCGTGGGTAATCAGCCTGTCACCGACTTGCAGATCCTTCGCTTCAACCCACCCTTTGCCGACGACCCAGAACGGATGATCACCTGTGGCGGATATCGATTCATCCACGACTCTGATCGTAACCAGCTCATCGGTCCGATGCTTGAACAGGTCGATGACCGTCTTGTAAGCCTTTCGGCCCGTCAACTCGTCTTTCGCCAGAACCTTGTCGCCACGTCGAATATCTTCGATGGCAACGAAGCCCCGGTCCGTCAACACTTTCGTTCCCGCAGCGAACGAGTTGGTCGGGATCACGCCAAGGTCATTCTCGACGGAATACTGGGCAGATGTTCCATCCTCCCGATGATGCGTAAAGAAGAAATATTTATCATAAGTATCCAGATACGTGGCGTACCCGTTTTCTCCGCATTCGCCGTCTGGAAACTCTATGTCGGAATCCGGAACATAACTGCAAAGCGTATTTCTCAGATCGAGGGCTTCAATGGAAATGACCTTTAAATACCACCGGCTCTTTTCATCCCGGCCTTGATTGAGATCATAAACCTTCCAGTAATCCTCATAAAGCATCTCCAGTCTGCTGAAAGCTTTCCCGTTCATGCAGCAAAATTCATAGCCTTCATATGGAGAAATATAGGCCTCAGACAACCGTTTCAGATACAGTTCACTGAGTTGATCTGCAGTCAGGTTTTTGAATTGTTCCCTGTACTTTCGTTCCGTATCGGGCATCATCGGATGATCCCGGTGGCGAATCGAAGGATCAGGTGTGATCTCAACGGATTTATACGTGTCCAGCGGATTTGGAACTTTCCAGTTTTCCTCCCCTTGAAGCAGTCCGATATTCGAATTCAAGAGCCAGTTGATGGCGTAAGAATCGTTCGACGCCAGAATTCCTTCGGCCGTATCGCCAATGACGGATTGAAGAATGTCGATGAAATAGTTGATTTCCTCCAGAAAAATTAAGAACACCTGTCGATCTTCAGGTTTCACGTCGTTGATATATTGGCTGATCTTCGTCAGATAAACCTGAAGATCGTTCTTATACTGCTCTGCCTGAATGATATTGTTTATACCAGTTTGGATATCATCATTATCTAGATCAATAATTTGATTCAGCTCCGCGTAAATATCTCGTGCAAAAATACTGGTTGTTGAAGAATTCGGATGATCGATGACTTCATAGAATCCGCCGTTATAGTTGTAGTGTTGCAGATAGAGCAGTTCCAAACCGTCGGGCAGCCCGTCTCCATCTGTGTCGTACTGGGTTGGGTCTGTTGTAACGACGGAATGGAACACGCCGTTATATCCAATTGGGATCCCTTGAATCTCCAGCTCGTCTGGTATTCCATCCTTGTCCCGATCTTGCTCATTTTCGGCATCGACGAATGAAATGCGAATATCGTCGATCAATACAGCCGTATCATATTCACTGTCTCCCACATCCCAGACGCGGAATGCAAACTTGATCCTACCACTTCCGGTAAGACCTGTGACATCGTAATGAACTTTCTTCCAACCCGTCATATAAGCTGTGTTGTCGCCGCCCGCGAAGTTGATTCCGCTTACCGGTTCCCACGTTGACGTATTGACGGATTCTCTAGCCAAAACGAACGATCGTCCGTCTTCCGTCGTAAAGGTGACTTCAAACTTGTCATCGTATCTTGAACCTATCCATTCCAAAGGTTCCTCAGATACGATATTATACATGAATGTTAAAGTCTTAGCGCCCTCGGGAAACGTAATGAACTGTTCAATCGAACTATTTGAACTGTCGATGGAGCCAAGGCCCGTGCTGATGATGACCATATAATTGCCATGCGGAGGCTCAAGAGGGCCTAGCCTTGGAATTACGCGCACATCTCCTTCTGCCATCCATCCAACAAGGTGGCCTTCCTCAAAGGAAGTGTTGATGAGCTCCGACTTAATTAAAAGATTGGAGGCGCCATGCAATCGCAACAATTCTTTGCCGGGCAGATTCGCGTTTTGAATGAGCGCAAAAGCTTGTCCCGTCGTTTTTTGTCCATTCAACAGATGTTCAAATAAAGCCGCAACCAAACCTTGATCCTCTGATGTTTTGATATAACCGGCATAACCGATATACGCTTTGGCGCCAAGAGAAAGAAACGTATCCGCAAACGAATCTTCCACCAAGCTTAAGCAGCTTCCGTTAAATATCAAACTATTAGGAAGTGATTGATTGTAATAGGCAATAAACTCAGGAGTGATGGCGTAATAACCGTTCACGACAAACAAACGATGTTGTTTCAGATCGGCTTCATAATCGCGCAAATTAGCTGCCGTTGCTTTCTCTCCTGTTAAGAAGACCAACGTCTCCTTCCCGCCACTGCCGAGCTGCTCGCCATGCGTATCCAGAACGATAACGCCGTAATTACTCAAGGTTTTAAAAATGTCTACCGTAACAGCGGCATCCTTCAATCGATTTACGCTGTAATTCTGATTTGCTTGAAAGGCTTCCGCCAATGCATCATAAGCAACCGGTGAAAGTGACGATCCGGCAAACGGGGAGACGATCAGTACGTTGGAACTGGTGATTCGTTGGGTGTTCAGCTCGGCCGTCTGCGCCGTCGCTGTCATCTGCTGCTCCGAAGAGATTTCTGCCGAGCCTTTCGTTCCTGATGAGCCCGTCAGAATGCCGCCCATGAAACCGTTACGATCCACATACCAGATGCTTCCACCATGTGACGACAAGCCTGCTTCTTGGATTTGAGGAAGCGTGTTGAGCCATTCAAGTATCCATGCGGAAGCTGATTCCGGGTTTTCATCCATGTACTGTCGGTACTTTACTTCCAGATCTTCATTCAATTTAAGAAACAGAGAAATTTCTTCGTTCGATGTCCTTGTAAGCACATGGAGGGAGTATAAATCACTCTGGACGATTCCGGCAGGCGTTTCTGCAACAGCCTTAATGGTGTAGACCCCTGGTTTATTTTCGTGGAACGTTACTGTGCCGCTATAGATCCCATCTGCAGCGATATCGTCTCCCTGAGCGACATTGCCGTCATCACGTAATGCAGTCAACGTACTCTCCGTTCCGTCTTCCGCAACGCCAACAAGCTGAATGACGTCCAACGGGTACTGCTCGCTCTTTTGCACCGGAATGCGGAATTGAATTTGCTTCGGTTCATCTACGAACACATAGTTGTGATTCACTTGCAGCGGGCCTTTGAATGAAAGATATGGATTATAAATCACTCTAACGGTCTGGGATACCGAGTTGCCCGCCGCATCCGTTGCGGTGACGACGATTGTATTTTCTCCCGGCTGTAATGGAACATCCGGAATTAACCACGAACTACTGCCAATTGCATAACCCTTCTGTATTTCATCATCGATGGTCGTTTCGTAGGAGATGCTTTTGAGTTTATAGTTATCATAAGCTGTTCCAGATAATGAGATGATATCGTTTAACGTCGTCCATGTAGAGGCGGCATTCATTCCGGACAGGAAGATTTGCGGTGCTTCACGGTCTCGGAGAATCGTCACGGAGTCGCTGTGCTGTTGATTCAATACGTCCGTTACCGTGACCGTAATAACCGTTTCCGGCTGTGAGAGCCGCAGCTCTTGTATGCTCCAATTAGTCGTACCTTCGGCAAATCCCGTCCTTCCATCGCTTGTGACGTAAGATACGGATTGCACCTCAATATTCGTGTTGACAATACCGGAGAGCGTCACGCTCTCTTCCTTGGTAAACACCTGACTTGCCGAACTGGGAGATAGAATCTGAATGTTCGGCTTGTTCGGCAATACCGCAACGATTGAGATTTCTGCTGAAATCCCGTTAGAGGTTGTTGCAAGAATAGGAATCACTTGCGGTGTCAAGCTCGTGACTGAAAAGCTGGCGATTCCCTCCGCATTCGTTGTTACTTGCGCGGGAATCCGAGCTGAGCTAGGCGTTTGTAATGCGACAACGACGTTCGAAGACGGTTGATCATGCTGATCCCTTACAAAAACTTGCACATTCGCTTGATCGACGCCGTCCGGAATGATCACGTAAGTATCAGCCGTCAAGGTTAAGAATACAGGGGCATTTTCGGCTTTCGGTTCTTTTCCGGAAATTAATTTTCCATTTCGATAGACGGTTATCTTGTCCCATGGTTTGAAAACGGTCGTCTTACCATCGAAGGAGGGGTCGTCGGATTCGTCATAATTCGACCAATCCGTTTTGTTAAAACGCAACTGGATTTCACCGGTCTGCCCACCTCTTGCTAACATTCCAGCTCCTGACGTAAATCCGATTTCTAAATAGGATATCTTGTCATCCGAACCGCTCACGGAGCCATCAACGAATTTGCCGGTTATGTTGGAGCACCCCAGCCGCGCCCAGTCACAATGAAATTGTTGTGGAGCGTTGCCCTCTTTCGTGAACCAATACCGAACCGTCACCTCTTGTAACGGTATAACAGTGGTACCGATATTCTTGATATTTAAATGGGGCTTAATTTGATTGTTTCCCGCATCCGTATCTCCAGCGCGATATTCTACAATCAAATTATCGACCAAATCGGTCAGTGCAGGCGGCTCAGTCCCCCATACCAATTCGCCATTCCTGTACAAAGTAATATTTTCCCAAGCAAAGTAACCAGACTGTGGACTGTTATAGGAATAATCATTGGTTTCGTTATATGCACTCCAGTCCGCCTTATTCACCCTTATCAGGATCTCATTGCTGCTTTCCCCTGGAGCAAGGCTGCCCGCACCGGATGTAAAGGCGATTTCTAAATAAGAATCTGCGTATACGGCTTGTGTAACGCCGAATGTTCCAACGACATTGGAACAGCCCACTTGTGCCCAGTCACAATGAAATACTTGTTCTCTTTCATCTTCTTTTGTAAACCAATATCGCAAGGTAAATTCTTCTAGAGGCACTGTTTCATTACTGTTGTTCTTAATCATCAAGTTGGCTTTAATCTGATTGTCCAAAGGATCTGAATCCGCTGAACGGTAATAGACTTCAAACAAGTGTACTGCATTCGTTTGCTCATTGCTTTGCACTGAAGCTACGGAATAATTTTCTAATAAAAATGAAAATAGAATAAAGAAACATAAAATTATTTTGATAAAATTATTTTCATATTTTCTTCTCATAAACAATTCCTCCCATTATTTTTAAATTAAAGTTTATGAAGTGACTTGATAGATTCAGTATATGTCTTTTGCTCGTTGCTTTTCTAACACTTTTGTGACTTGTTGAACACTATGGTTACATGATGAGCCGCTGCAATTCGCAGATCAGGTGCAAAAACGAATGATCCGTACCTGACGTTGGGCCAGCACGATCCCGTTTTCCGACGCCCACGCCTGAACCCGATGCAGCGGTTTGCGGCGGCTGGCCTGATGTGGGAGCGTCGAAGCGTTTTGCCGTCAACGGCGACGACCGCTCCTTGCGTCAGTTAGCCTTTCGCCCCTGCCGGCGAGTATTTTTTGAAATGCCCCCGCAACCACGACGCGATGGACAGCGTATAACGTTTCGGAAAAATTTTGCGAATCCCGGAAGGAGTGGCGAACGTGAGCGCACGACAATACCTCATCGGCGGCCTGGTCGGTGCGGCGCTGGCTACGGCGGCGACGGCGTTGGCGGCCGAAAACGCCTCGTCCGTCCAGGCGGTGCTCTGGCCGGTGACGATGCGGCTGAACATCGACGGCAAGATGGATCACGTGGCGGCAGAAAACGTGGAAGTGCTGAATTATAAAGGATCGGCGTATGTACCGCTGCGGTACGTGGCGGAAAAGATGGGGGCGACGGTGCGGTATGAGAGCGACCATCCGTCGTGGGGCCGGGTGATCTACATCGACGTGGCGGACGACCGCGATTTGTTTATCCGCGACCCGGACGGGATTATCGGCATGGGGAATTTTTATGTGGCTCATGGGAATCGAACTTTTATGGTGGTTCAAGTTAAGCAGTTTAAGGATTTACCACCAGGCAAGGACAGAGTTTATGCTTATTTCTACGATAAAGAAGGGAATTTACTTCTTGAGCAGTATCTTAAAATAAAATTTGAGAAAAACAAGATATATACAAATGCATTGAGCCTTGATAATCATATAGAGAATGTGGACATTTCGAAGACGAGACTAGAATTAAGAGGAGAAAATTAGGAGGATGGGGATACCCCCATCCTTTCCCCTTGTTCTGTTTCTGAAAAGCATTTTAAGCCCAATGAAGTTCAACAGGTGAATGATTCCCTCCAAGCAATGTATATTGGATAAAATAAAGATTCCAAAATCCGCTGTCCTGCAAATAACCGTAGACCGTTCCTTTACGGGTCGTACGGTCGTCGATCAGCCCAATAAGCCGGGATAATAAGGATGAAATTGTCGCAACAAGTCACAAAAGTGTTAGAAAAAAAGACAAGGAGAAAGTATAATGACTCACGGATCATCTGCAAACCCTTGAAGAGAAGAAGACGGATGAAATATTTCAAAATGATGATCATCTAAAAAGGTGATTGAAATGATAACTAATATTTTGAAGAGAAAAATCACTTCTTTTGTACTGATAATCTCTATCCTTCTACTTTTATCTTTCTATTACTTCTTTATTTTTTCAAGGACTCTCGTGGTTTCGGCCCCGGCTTCTTACATCGCGTTCGGTTCCGCCGACACGCTCTCGGACGCCGCCGACTTGATTGTAATCGGAAAACCTTTAGACCGATTCGAAGACCGACAACACAAAGCAACTTACTATAGTACAGGCGCGATCCAAGATTTTTATACCATCACGCGAATCCAAGTCGAAAAAGTCATCAAAGGACCTGATGATTTGCCAAAAACGATTAATGTTCATGAACCGGTTATGTTAGATCAAACTTTTTATGGAAAAGTTAAGATCAAAATCGAAGATTACTCCGAGCTCCAACAAGGCCGTCGATATTTGCTTTTTCTTAGCCCGAGCTATTCAACGCCCACCGAATACGTGATCATCAACATGAACAACGGCAAATTCAGCCTCGACGAAGAGGAACCGGACGACCGCACGGAACTGAAGCAAAAATTAAGAAAAGAACTCGAGCAGAAATGGAACATCCGCCTGTCGCCGCATGCGCCCGGACGCCAGCCCGAGCTCCAAACGACCTCCAGCGGCTGACGCAAAAAAACCGCACAACAAACGGGGCCTCAACCCGGGGCCCCGCCCTTCTTTCTCGACTCCCCGCGGTCGCTCCCTCACCTCACCGGTCGAACCGGAAATCGTCGTCGGTCAGCGGCTCGACGCGGATCGCCTTCACGTAGCCGTTGCCCTTTTTCGAGAAAAAGTCGTGCTGTTTCGTATGCGTGCGGATGCCGTTCAGCACGATCGGGTTGACGTCCTCGTCCGGGAATTTCGGCTCGCGCCCGAGGTTCATGAGCGCCTTGTTCGCGTTGTACCGGACGAACCGCTTCACCTCTTCCTCCAGTCCGAGCGGCGCGTACATCTCGTCGCTGTAGGCGACTTCCAGCCGGTACAGGTCGTCGAGCAGCCGCTCGAACTCCGCCGACGCTTCCTCCTGCTCGCGCGGCGACAGCCGGGCGAACACTTCCTGCGCCAGCACGCCGACGTACAGCCCGTGGATGCTCTCGTCGCGCAAGATCAGGTCGATGATCTCGCCGCTGCTCGTCATTTTGCCCTGCCCGGCCAGATAGAGCGGATAGAAAAAGCCGCTGTAAAACAAGAAGCTTTCCAAGAGCACCGACGCCGCCATCGCCAGGTACAGGTCCTTGTCCGAACGGATCGACGTGTAATAGCGGTTGATCCGCGCCGCCTTCTGCTGGAGAACCGGATGCGTCTCGACCCATCGGAACAGCTCGTCGATCTCTTCAGTCGTCGCCAGCGTCGTAAAAATGCTGCTGTACGACTTGGCGTGAATCTGCTCCATCATGCCCATGAAGGCGAGCACCGCCTTGCGCTGGAGGCCCTCGACGTGCTCCAGGATGTTCGGCATCCCCGAGCCGCCCTGGATCGTGTCGAGCAGCGTGAGGCCGGCGAGCACTTTCATGTAAACGTCGCGCTGGGCGTCGGTCAGCTCGAGCCACGACATTTTGTCGTCGGAAAGCGGGATTTCCTCGTCCGTCCAGAACTGCATGATGTTCTGCTGCCAAAACGCGATCGTGAAATCGTCGTCCGGCCGGTTCCAGTTGACCGCGCGCAGCGGCCGCGACGGCGACGTCCACATTCCGGCATCGATGCGATCGGCCGTTTCCGTCATACCGCACAGCTGACGCATTCGCTCACCTCCACTCGTTTCGTGCGGGTGTAGTAGAGCGCCTTGAGGCCCTTTTTGGCGGCGTAAATGTAGTAGCGCGCCAACTCCCGCGTCGAAATGTCGCTTCGCACGTGCAATACGGTCGAAATGCCCTGGTCGATGTGTTCCTGAATTTCCGCGATCAGGTCGATCACGTCGAACTGGTCCATGTTGTACGCCGACTTGTAATAGAACAGATTGTCCTTCGACAGGAACGGCATCGGGTAATACGTCGTCGAGTTGGCGTACGTGCGCGTCTCGATCGGCTCGACGATCGGCATGACGCTGGACGTCGCGTTCTGGATGTACGAGATGCTCTGCGTCGGCGCGATCGCCAGCCGATAGGCGTGATACAGGCCGTAGGTCTGGACTTTCTCCTTCAGCGCGCGCCAGTCGTCGGGCGTCGGGATCGGGATGCCGTCGAACAGCCGGCGCACTTTGTCCGAACGCGGGCGGTAGTCGGTCTCCAGATATTTTTCAAAATACGTCCCCTTGGCGTATTCCGACCGCTCGAAGCCCTGAAACGTTTCGCCGCGCTCGCGGGCGATCTCCATGCTTTTTTCCAGCGAATAGAAGTTCATCATCATGAAGAACGTCCGCGCGAAATCGCGCGCTTCCGCGCTGTCGTAGGCGATCCGGTTTTTCGCAAGATACCCGTGCAGGTTCATCGCACCGAGGCCGACGGCGTGCAGCTCGCGGTTGGCCTTGACGACGCCGGGCGCGTTGGAGATGCGCATCATGTCGCTGACCGACGTCAGCGCGAGCATCCCTTCGTGCACCGATTCGCGCACCTTGCGCCGCTCCATCACGTTGACGATATTGAGCGACGCCAAGTTGCAGCAGACGTCGCGGCGGATAACGTCGCCCTCGCCGTAGTCGCCGATTTCGGACGTTTCCTGCAGCTGATAAATTTCGGTGCACAGGTTCGACATTTTGATCGTGCCGAGATCCTTGAGCGCGTGAACGCGGTTGGCGTTCGTCTTGTTCATGATGTACGGATAGCCCGACTCCAGCTGCGTCATCGCGATCCGGATCAGCATGTCGCGCGCGCTCATGATCGTTTTCTTGCGGATGCGATCGTCGGCGACGAGCCGGTCGTACATCTCGTCGAGGTCCATGTCGTCGAGATGGACGCCGTACGCCTTGTACACCGAATACGGGCCGAATACGGTCAAGGGCTTGTTTTCCTCCGCCAGCCGGTAGAACTTGTCCGGCACGATCAGCCCGATCGACAGCGTCTTTAAGCGGATTTTCTCGTCGGCGTTGATTTTTTTGCTGTCGAGAAACTCCTGTACGTCCCAGCCGAAAATGTTGTAGTACGCCGCGCCCGACCCCTTGCGCTGGCCCATCTGGTCCGCGTATGAAAACGCGTCTTCCATCAGCTTGAGCACCGGCATGATGCCCTTGGCGGCGCCTTCGACGCCCTTGATCGGCTCGCCGCGGCCGCGCAGCTTGGAGACGTTGACGGCGACGCCGCCGCCGATTTTCGACAGCTGCATGCACAGGTTCAGGCAATAGTTGATGGAATTAAGCGTATCGTCCATCTCCAGCAGGAAACAGGAAACGAGTTCCCCGCGGCGGCATTTGCCCGCGTTCAAGAACGTCGGCGTCGCCGGCTGCAGCCGCTGTTCCATCATCGACACGGCCAGCGTGCGCGCCAGTTCGTAGTTGCCGCGCCCGAGATGCAGCGCGACGGCGGCGACGCGGTCGGGGTAGTCTTCCAGGTAGAGCGACCGGTCGTCGCTTTTGACAGCGTAATCATTGTAAAACTTTGAAATCGCCATGTAGGACTGAAATTGGAAACCGAAGTCCCGCGTCAGGCGGAACAGGCTTTCCACCTGTTCGGGCGTGTATTGTTCGTAAAAGTTTTCGTAAAACCGGTTTTCGATCATGTAGTCGATTTTATCGCGTATGGACGAAAAACGCGGGCTTCGCTCCCGCACGTATTCCATGAACGCGGCGACGGCCTCGCGGTCCTTCTCCAAGCGGAAAAAGCCGTCCGGCCCGCGCAGCATGATTTCGTTGTTCAGCTCAATGTGCCGCAAGGAGGCTGACCCCCTTCACGAACGTTTCGACGTCGCGCGCCGTGCCCGACAGTTCGAACTTGGTCAGCACGGGAACGCCGTACATATCAGAGATGACGTCGGCGCTGGCGGCGAAGTTCGTTCCCCAGTTGCGGTTGCCGCTGGCGGCGACGCCTCTGAGCCGCCTGCCGTTTTTTTTCAGGAATCGGAGTACCTTGTCCGGCACCTGGCCGAACCCGGTTGTGTACGTCACGAGGACGAACGGCTCGTCCAGCGTCATGTCCTCGTCGATCCGGACGGCGGGAAACGGCAGCTTCTCGACGAACCGCCTGACGTTGCCGGTACGGGAATCGAACGCGACGAGCATCGCGGTTCCTCTCCTCTCCTGCCAAGTTCGACTGCCGCGCTCGCAGCCTGCCCGGCCTTCTAAGCCGGGTCGGCCGGTTCGGCTGTTCGACACCCTCGATCACCACAATATCTTGGTGGTCACTACTAAGTGTAAATCAAGATATTGTGGTTGTCAACCGGCTTCGCGGAAAAAAGATCCCGGCGCTCGATCCGGAAATCCAGTCGAACGCCGGGGAATGTGCTGTATCAAAAAGGGAATCATTAGGATCATGAGACTTATAAGTCTCATGATCCTAATGATTCAATCGTCGACGAATGACCAACCGCTTCAGCGGTCGTCCGACAGCATAAGCTACACCGTTCCGAACAACAGCGCCGTCCAGAACCTGGAAAACTCCCGCCGCATCCGGCTCACCCTCCCCGTACGACCGCTCCCGCGCACGCGCCGACGAGCGCGACCGCCCACGCCGGCAGCCGCCAGAACGCCGACAGCGCGAACAACCCCGCCGCCAGGGCAAAATCCGTCGGCGACCGCACGGCCGACGTCCAGACCGGATCGTACAGCTACCTGCTCAACTTATACAACATATACTGGTTTAGAGATACCCCTTCCATTTCTGCTTCCATGGCTAATCGTTGGTGCAACGACTTCGGCATACGGAGCAGGACTTTTCCGCTGAACTCGACTTTTGGATTCGGTTCCGGAATGGGATCGCCATGTTCAAGTTTCACCTCAAGCCAACCGCGTTTGGCTTCTTCCAGATTCTTCAACAATTCTTCGATGGTCTGCCCGTCCGACTGGCAGCCGTCCAATTCCAGATACGTGCCGTAGTAGTATCGACCGCTTTCATCGTTCATTTCTCGGATCACCAACGTATACGGCAGCGACATGTAATAATTCAGGTCTTTGTTTTCCATGGCCATCGGCAGGGGATACGTGAAGATAAAATGAGGAAACGGGATTTTAATTCCCGATTCTCCGAAGAACATCTTTTACATAAACCGCCCTTACAGGACTCCGATTTGGTATGGTGATGACGTCTCCGTTTTCGTTTCGAAAATGATGATGGGAGCCGCTTACTCTCACCATGATGTATCCGTGATACTCGAGGACTTTAACGATCTCACGGAAATGAATTCCATTCGGGCGGTTTTTCATTTTCTCAATCAGTTTGTCGACCCCTGCCATCTGTTCCCCTCCTTGTAATATCTATAGTATCATATATGATATCAATCGTCAAGCAAAGCATATGCACCTGCAGGGCCATCTGCGGTGACCGGGCGTCAAAAGAAGCTGAACAGCACCGGCCACAAACCGGAACGCTCCCGCCGCATCCGGCTCACCCTCCCCGCACGACCGCGCCCGCGCACGCGCCGACGAGCGCGACCGCCCACGCCGGCAGCCGCCAGAACGCCGACAGCGCGAACAACCCCGCCGCGAGGGCAAAATCCGCCGGCGACCGCACGGCCGACGTCCAAACCGGATCGTACAGCGCCGCCAGCAGCACGCCGACGACCGAAGCGTTCACGCCTGCGAGTACTGCGCGCACGCGCGGCATGCCGCGCAGCGCCTCCCAAAACGGCAGCGCACCGGCCACGAGCAAAAATCCGGGCAGAAAAATGCCGACCGTCGCCACAAGCGCACCGCCCCATCCGCCGGCCTCGGCGCCGATAAACGCGGCGAACGTAAACAAGGGCCCCGGTAACGCCTGCGCCGCGCCGTATCCGGCCAAAAACCGATCCGGCTCGACCCAACCCGCCGCCACCGCTTCTTTCTCCAGCAGCGGCAAGACGACGTGACCGCCGCCGAACACGAGCGCGCCGGCGCGGTAAAATCCGTCGAACAGCGCAAGCCCGTGCGAAGGCCAGACCGCCCGCGCCGACGGCAGCGCCGCCAGCAACAGAACCGCCGCGGCCAGACACGCCGCGCCCGCTGTCCGCGACGGCAAACCGCGTCCGAACGCCGTTTCGTCGGGCGTTTTTTCCGCAGCGCGCACGATTTTTTCATCGCCGTCTTGCCGCCGCTCGTCCTGCCGCACGTCATGCCGCCCGTCCTGCCGACCGCCTTCCGACAACGCCTCCGTGCGGGTCGTCCGGCCTAACAACAGCGCCCCGGCGACTCCGCCGGCCGCGATCGCGACGACCTGCGACGCCGCGGTCGGCCAAAACGACACGAGCGCCGCCGCTCCGACCGCCAGCGTGGCGCGCAGCCGATCCGCCGCCAGCTGCCGCCCCATGCTCCAGACGGCCTGCGCCACGACGGCGACGGCGACGAGCTTCAGGCCGTGCAGCCACCCCGCGCCGGAGGCGACGCCGAACGCTTCCGCCCACCGGTCGAGCCCGAACGCAAACCCCGCCATCAGCAGAAACGACGGCCACGTAAACCCGAGCCACGCCGCGACGCCGCCCGCGAATCCCGCGCGCATCATGCCGATGCCGATGCCGACCTGGCTGCTCGCCGGCCCGGGCAAAAACTGGCACAGCGCCGTCAAATCCGCATAGCGCCGCTCGTCCAGCCATCGCCGCCGCCGGACGTATTCTTCGTAAAAGTAGCCGAGATGCGCGACCGGCCCGCCGAACGACGTCAGGCCGAGTTTGGTCGCAACGAGGAAAACGTTCCAAATTTCCCGCATGCGGCCGTTTCCTCCCCTCTCACGACCCCGCCCCGCGATACCGGTTCACGCCGAGCCGCCACACGAACAGCCCCCCGGCCAGAAACACCGCCCCGACGATCGGCGTCGCCAGCGCAACGGGAGCCCACCGCCCGGGATCGAGAAAATACGCCGCCGGATAAAACCCGACGAACGCAAACGGCAGCACGAACGTCAGCACCCACCGGATCGCCCGGTTGTAGATCGTTACCGGATACCGGCCGTAATTCTGGATGTTCCACATCATCGGCAAAATGCCAGTCGGCGCGTCTGTAAAAAACGAAATCGCCGTCATCGCGACATAGACGCCGCCGTAGACCATCATCGACCCGACGGTCAAAAGCGCCAGCACGAGCGGATCGGTCCAGTGAAACGGCAGCCCGAGCCGCACCCACGCGACGGCCGTGACGACGACGCCGGCCAGCGCCGTAAACAGCGACGACGGGTCGAGATTTTCCATCATCAGTTGAAACAGGTTGTGCGCCGGCCGCGTCAGCACGCGGTCCATCTCGCCGCGCACGATGTACCGCTCGGTAAACCCCCACAAATTAAAAAAACAGTTGAACAGCCCGTACGGGATCATAAAATACCCGTACACGAACACCATCTGATCGAGCGTCCAGCCGCCGAGCCGGTCGACGTGGCCGAACACGACGAGCACGAAAAACAGATTCGCCGCCAGAAACATCAGATCGCTCGCGACTTCGACCCAGAAGTCGGAGCGGTACGACAGCCGCGTTTTCAGATACGTTTTCAAATAATCCAGCATCAGCGACGCGTAAAACACGGACCGCCGTCCTCCCTTCGACCGGACCGGATCACCCGCCTTGCACAAACAGCCGGCGCCGCGCCCAGCGCCACATCAGCGCGATCGGCAGAAGCAGCGCGACGCACCAAAAGAGTTGCACGCCGACCGCCGCGTAAACGTCCGATCCCGCCCTTCCGCCGACGAACACCGTCGCCGGCAAATAGGCGATCGCCTGAAACGGCAGGGCGCCGAGCACGCCTTGCGCCCACGCTGGAAAAAATCCGATCGGAATCATCAGCCCCGACAGCAGGTCGACGACGACCCGCTTCATGCGCATGAGCCCCTCGCCGCTTTCCAGGAAAAAGACCGCAAGTCCCGTCAACATGTTGATTTCCGAATTGATGACGAAACTGAGCGCCAGCATCAGGGCGAACCATCCCCATACCGCGGGGTCCGCCGGCAGCCGCACCGGAAAAAGCAGCGCAACCAGCACCATCCCCGGCGCCATGAACATGACGAGCCGGAACAGCCCTTCGCCGAGCGCCTGCATCATTTTGACCGCCAGATAGGAATAGGGACGGATTAGCTGGACCGCCACGCTGCCGTCGCGGATTTCCGTCGCGATGTCGCGATCGAGGTTGTTGAAATAAAACGCGCGCGCCATCCACGCCACGGCGACGTATGTCGTCATCTGCGCCGCCGTCATGCCGCCGAGCCGCTCCTGGCCGGCATAGATCGCACGCCATAAAAAATAATACGCTCCAATATTAATGGCATAAATCAAAATGCCGCTGTAATAATTGACGCGGTAGGCGAGCATCGTCAAAAACCGGATGCGGATGATTTCGGCGTACATCGCGATCACGCGCGCACCGCCTCCTGTTCGCGCCGCTGGTCCGGCTCGCCGGCCGCGCCGTCCGCCGTTGCTCCGCCCGCCGATGCTCCGTCCGCCGTTGCGCCGCCGGTCGCCGCGCCGTCCGGCATGCCCGTCCGGTAAATTTCGCGAACAATGTCGTCGGTGTTCGGCTCGACGATCCGTATGTCGCGGATCCCCGGCCGGCCCGCCACCCGCGCCAGTAGCTCCGACACAGACGCTCCGTCGCCCGCCGGCAATCTCGCGCGCACCGTCCGCTCGTCGTCCGCCGACCATACCGCAGGCACGTCCGCCGTAAGCGCCCGCAGCTCCGCCAACGCGACCGGACGGTCGAAATGGATCACGACGTCACGGCCGGCACCCCATCTTGCCTTCAGCTCGTCCAGTCCGCCGTCATAAATGATGCGGCCGCCGTCGAGCATGATGACGCGCGAGCAGAGCGCCTCGATGTCCTGCAGATCGTGCGTCGTCAGCAAAATCGTCGTCCCGTCGCGCCGGTTCATCTCCAGCAGAAACTCCCGGATTTCCGCCTTCGCCACCACGTCCAAGCCGATCGTCGGCTCGTCCAGAAACAGGACGGACGGGCGGTGAAGCAGCGCCGCCGCCAGCTCGCACCGCATCCGCTGGCCGAGGCTCAGCTTGCGCACCGGCCGGTGCAGCAGCTCGCCGAGACCGAGCCGCTCCGTCAATTCGTCCAGGCGACGGCGGAAATCCGCCTCCGGCACGCGGTAGACTTTGCGCAAAAGCCGGAACGATTCGATGACGCCGATGTCCCACCAGAGCTGGCTGCGCTGGCCGAACACGACGCCGATCGTGCGGACGTAAGCCTGCCGCTGCCGGTACGGCACGAAACCGTTGACGACGACTTCGCCCGACGTCGGCACGAGAATGCCGGTCAACATCTTGATCGTCGTCGACTTACCGGCGCCGTTTTCGCCGATGTAGCCGCAAATCTCGCCGCGCCGGACCTGAAAACTGACGCCGGCGACCGCCTCGATCCGGTCGTGGCGCCGCCCGAACAAATCGCGCAGCGCTCCCCAAAGCCCTTCCCTGTTGCGCGGCACCCGAAACTCCTTGCGAAGCTCGTGCGCGTAAATCGCCACGTCCTGGTCCATGTCGCCGGTTCTCCTCGTTTCGCGTTCGACTTTTGTCCCGTTTCTTTTTATAATAAAAAAATGACGCGGAAAAGGGAAAGGAGCTGACCTCCCTTGCGCAAAATCGCCATAAGGTTCACAGTTTTTTTATTGTCTTTTTTGGCTACGTCCGCCGCCATCTACGCGTTTCAACTCTATCAGTCGCTGTCGCGGCTTGGCGAAGGGCAGGGAGGATCGCCTTTTTCCGGCATTTCGATCCTCGACAACAATCCGGAAAACCAAATCCCGAAATGGGAAGGCCGCGAGCGGGTCAATATCCTGCTTTTGGGCGGCGACTCGCGCGGCAAGGAGCATGAGATTCCTCGTTCGGACACGATGCTCGTCGCGTCGATTGATCCGGTGACCAAACGGGCGCATTTGATGTCGATCCTGCGCGACACGTACGTCGACATTCCCGGCCGCGGCCGCGACCGGATCAACGCGGCCGTCTCGTACGGCGGTCCGCGGTTGGCGATGCGGACGGTGTCACAGCTGCTCGGCATTCCGATCCAATATTATGTATATACCGATTTCGAGGGCTTCGTCGCCGTCGTGGACGCCGTCGGCGGCATCGACATCGAAGTCGAGAAAGACATGAAATACTACGACCGCGCCGACGGTCCGGAATACGCCATCGACCTGAAAAAGGGCTGGCAGCACCTCGACGGGCGTAAAGCGCTGCAGTACGTCCGGTTCCGCCACGACGCGCTGTCAGACTACGCTCGGACGGAACGCCAGCGGAAATTCCTGATCGCGCTCGCCCGTAAAATGCAAAGCACGACGTCGCTTCTAAAGCTGCCGTCGATCATCGACAAGGTCGAGCCGTACGTCGAGACGAACATGACCGTCTCGGACATGGTCAAGCTCGGCGCGCTGGCGTTGGAAGCGAAAAACGCGGACATCGTCGGCGTCCAGATTCCGCCGAACGAATTGCTGGAACCGCGCGAGATCGGCGGCGCCTCCGTGCTTGTCACCGACCCGCGCCGGGTGCGCGAGTATGTAAAGGATTTGTTCGAATCGGCCGTGCAGCCTTCTTCTTCGCCTTCGCCGTCGCGGTCGCCGGGTCGGTCGCCGGCCGGCCGTTCGCCGTCGCCGTCTCCGGCTCGACGGTGAATTCAAGGGACAGGGAGGGCAGGAGCATCGATGGACGCGCGCATGCGGCCGCGCTCGGACGCTCTGTATCGTGAAGCTCTTCTCCACATCGCGGGAGGGGTCAACAGCCCTTCGCGTTCGTTCAAGGCGGTCGGCGGCGGCGCGCCGGTTTTTATGAAGCGCGCGAAAGGCGCCTATTTTTGGGACGAGGACGGCAACCGCTACATTGACTATCTGGCCGGCTTCGGCCCGATCATTCTCGGCCACGCACATCCCGATGTCGTCGAGGCCGTATGCCGCACGGCCGCCGACGGCACGCTGTATGGCACGCCGACGGAACGCGAAGTCGTGTTCGCCCGCATGCTGAAGGCGGCCATACCTTCGCTCGAACAGGTACGGCTCGTCAATTCCGGCACGGAAGCCGTCATGTCCGTCGTCCGGCTGGCCCGGGCCTATACCGGGCGGACAAAAATCATTAAATTCGCCGGCTGCTACCATGGCCACTTCGACGCCGCTCTTGTGGCCGCCGGTTCCGGTCCATCCACGATCGGCGTCCCCGACAGCGCCGGCGTCCCGGCGAACGTCGCCGGCGACGTCATTACCGTGCCGTATAACGACCCGGCCGCGCTCGACGCCGCCCTCGACCGCTGGGGACGCGAGACGGCCGCCGTCATGATCGAGCCGATCGTCGGCAATTTCGGCATCGTCATGCCGAAGCCCGGTTTTCTCGAGCACCTGTGCCGCGCCGCCCGCGCGTACGGCGCGCTGGTCATCTACGATGAAGTGATCAGCGCTTTCCGGTTTCATTACGGCGCCGCCCAGACGTTCACCGCTTTTCCCGACGCCAAGGCGGTCGAACCCGACCTGACCGCGCTTGGCAAAATTATCGGCGGCGGCCTGCCGATCGGCGCCTACGGCGGGCGGGCGGACATCATGGGACTTGTCGCCCCGCTCGGTCCCGCTTACCAGGCGGGCACGGCAGCCGGCAACCCGGTATCGGTCGCGGCCGGCATCGCCTGTCTGGAAGCGCTCGCCCGTCCCGGCGTGTACGAACATCTCGACCGGCTCGGCAGAAAGCTGGAAGAAGGGTTGATGCGCGCCGCCCGGACATACGGCATTCCGCTCACCGTCAACCGCGTCGTCGGCGCGCTGTCGACGCATTTCGGCATATCGTGCGTCGAAGACTACTCCGGCGCGCAAGCGGCCGACGATCGGATGTTTGCTCGCTTTTTCCGGCTCATGCTTGATCAGGGTATCTATTTGGCGCCGTCCAAATTCGAAGCCTGGTTCGTCACGCTTGCGCACACGGACGCCGACATCGAGGAAACGGTGCAAGCGGCGGAGCGGGCGTTCGCGCAGATGGCGTCTGAATTCCGATCCCGGCGATCTTGAACCGCGCCGAAGAGGCCGGAGCAGAGCTCCGGCCTCCAGCGTCGTTCGGTTTTTTCGTTCGTCAGTTGTATACATTCAGCTCATACGCGGACCACCAATACGACGCGCTGCCCGTCTGCACGATCTTGATATACCGCGCCGTCTGCGCAGCAAAGTCGATCGTCAGCACCGGACCCGTGCCCGTACCGCTGGCGATCGCGCTGCCCCAGTTCACCCCGTCGTTCGACACGTATACCTCATACCCGCGCGCATAGTCGTTGTTGCTCCCCGTCGAAT
>Ga0207827_100191_pt1 | contig 36395 bp, 37 predicted proteins | sample CeladaPassaB1F02_FD_187479 | JGI IMG/M metagenome (GOLD analysis project Ga0207827, IMG submission 187479) | Cellulose-adapted microbial communities from the Joint BioEnergy Institute, USA - Passage B1F02 (SPAdes) (version 2) | ecosystem: Engineered > Bioreactor > Continuous culture >...
GTTCCGAGGCGAAGGAAGGCTTGGGCTGTAAATCTCCTCATTGAGGAGGAATGTTTACAGGGGCGGGAAATTTAGCCCTCCAGAACGGCAATCATCTTATGAGTAGACACCACCTCAATAGAGCCGTCGAACCAGTCGTGAAGGTGAAGATAGTCCTCGGGCCTCCCACCGAACTTCTTCGCTGAGCTGAGAGCGTGCTGCCATGGATGCCCCACGTTTTCACCTCCTTTGACGCGCTTACGGGCCCCGTCTGGGCCCCTTTGGGGCGGCCTCCCCGGGGAGGAGGCTCTTCGCCTCAGGTCCTCTCGAGCGCCGCGAGGGCGAGGAGCCTCAGGGCCTCGCGCCCCTGGCCCGCCTCGAGGGCGAGGAAGACCTCTTTGGGGACCCCGAGCCACTCCTCCCAGAGGCTCCGGTCCCGGCCCCTTGCCGGCGGATCGGCGAAGAGGGCGCCCAGGCTCGCGGGGTCTCCCTTCGAAGGAAGAGGCGCCCCCGCGAGCCTCCCCTCCACGGGCACGAGGAGGGGTAGGAAGGTGGGGACGTTTTGGGGGCGCCAGACGGCGCGGCACCGCACCCAAGAGTCCCGGCGCCGGAAGAGGCGCATGAGCACCGCGCCCTCCCTCTCCTCCAAGGCGCTCGCGGGAAAGCGTGCCCCGTCGCCTGCCGCGACGCTCGCCCCCCCTTCCCGCTTCGCCGCCAAAAACCTCCTCCCCCAAGCGAAGGGGCGGGGGTCCTCTAAAAGGGCGGAGAGCTCCGTGAGGTCGCGGGCCGCCTGGAGAGCGAGGGGTCTTTTGAAGGCCCCGAGGAGGAGGGAGAGGGTCTTCGCGCCCGCCTTGAGCTCCTCGAGGGCTTCTCCCTCGAGGAGCCCCCGGGGAAAGCAGAAGAGGTCCTCCCCTCGCCACCGGAGGAGGAGGGCGGGGTGGTCGAGGACGAGGTCGCCCGTCCTCTCCCCGTGCCGGAGGAAGGCGACGAGGCCCTCTCCGTCCTCTCCCGCCTGGAAGGCTCTCTCCCCGTCGCCCTCTCCCGCGCTGGCCTCGAGGAGGAGGACCTCCTCGGCCTTTATCCGGACCCCCAGGGCCACGGGGAGGCCCCGGGTCTTCTCCGCGAAGTCCTGGAGGATCTCGAGGGCCCTCTTCCTCTCCACGGCTGTCCTCAGGTTATCGCGTGGAGGTGAGAGGCCGGAGTTCCTAGATACAAGGAGGGAGAGGGGACGGCCTTTGTATCTAGGAGCCGCCCCTCACACCTCCCCAAGGCCCGCGAGGACGAGGGCCTTCCTCGCTTCCTCCACCTTCCTCTCCGGGGGCCTCCTCCCCTCCAGGAGGTCCAGGAAGACCTCCGGCGGGACGGCCCTCCCCGTCCTCGCCGAGAGCGCCCTCGCGAGCTCCCCGTCTGGCTCAGCCTTCATCTCCCTCCACGAGAGGGGAGGAGCGAGGCGGAGGAGGCCTAAGGGCGGCGCGTGGACCAAGCGGACGTGGCCGAAGGGGTCCTCGACGAAGCGCAGGAGCCCGACCTGAAACCACCGCGGGAAGAGGCCTTCCGGAAGTCCCGGGACCGCCTCGCGCGTCCTCTTCGTGAGCTCCTCGAGGTAGGTCCTTCCTTCCTCGCGCGCGAGGAGGAGGCCGAGGGGGGAGGGCTGGGCGTACGGGGCGTGCAAGAAGGTCCCGAGGAGGAAGCCCTCCTCTCCTGGGGGCTCCACCAAGACCAGGGCGAGGGCCTTGCCCGACCGCAGGAGGAGCTCCTGCCTCAGGTTGACCGGGTTGGGACTCCTCTGCAGGAGCTCCTCGAGGGCCCAGGCCGCTTGGCGCGCGTCCTTGGGCTCCACCTTGCCGACGAAGTCCTCCACCCCGCGCTTTATGGCCTCGAGGGGAAGGGAGCGGGGGGAGGGGATGAAGAGGGTCTCTTCCATCGCCCGCCGGGCGTCCTCGCGGCCTCGCCGGCCCGGCGGGTCCGCCGCGCGCTCTGCGGTCTGCCCCCCTCCTCAGGAGGCCTCGATCCTCTTCAGGGCGACGAGCTTTTCGGCCTCCTTCGTCTTCCCCTGGGCCAAAAGGGAGAGTTCGGGCTCCTCCAGGCCGAAGAGTTTCTCCAGGACTCGCTTGGGGGCTACGTTCGAGGGGCGGTTGCGAAAGAGCTCGACCTCCTTCTGGGAGCCCTTTCTCGGCTTCAGGGGGAGGCCTCCCACTCTCAGGGAGAGGAAGACCGCCCTCGCCTCCGCCGGGTGCCTGCCCGGGGGCACCTCCACCTCCACCTCCGTCCCGGGGTAGCCCGGGAGGGGTCCCCGGTAGCGCCCGCCCCCCGGGAGGAAGTCGAGGAGCTCGGGGAAGGGGTGGGCGGCCCTGTTCCAGAGGGCGAAGGTCCCCTCGCCCTGGAGGAGGCGGAAGGGGCCTTCGGCGTAAGGCTTCCTGCGGCAGCCCCTCGCCCTCTGGAGGAGGGCCGAGAGCTCCTCGAGCCCCTTCACGGCCTCCTCCCAGAGCGCCCGCTTCCTCTTCGCCTTCCAGATCGAGGCGGCTTCGCGGGCCTCCTTGAGGAGCCTGCGGACTGGCTTCAGGAGGACTCTGCTGTCCCCCGTGAAGACGGCCGTGGAGTCCTCGGGCTTTAGGTTCCCCCCGAGGACGAGCTCGCCCACCTCCTCCTCCCAGAGGTAGAGCCACAAGAGAGCCTCTCTATTGGAGAAGTCCACCTCCAGGACGGCCCAGGCCTCGTCGTCTTCCAGGATGTCCCCCCACCTGAAGCGGAAGTCCCTCCTCCCGTAGAGGAGCTCGGCTTCGAACCGTTTGCCCTCCTTAGTGGTGAGGAGCCTGGCCGCCCGAGCCCCCGGCTTCTCCTCGAGCTCGGCCGCGAGCTTTCGGACTTTCTGGGCGGCGCTCTTCAGACTCACGCGTTCCTCCGCCTTCCGAGTCCTCGAGAGGACGGCCTAGGGCCTCTAGAGCTCGGCCACCCTCCTCAGGGCGAGCGCTTTCGCCAGGGCCTCGGGGCCCTCCTTCTTTAGGAGGTCGAGCTCCTTGTCCCCGACCCCGAAGACCTCGAGGAGGTCCTTCGCGATGCGTTGCTCGTCGGCCTTCCTGAAGACCCTCGCCGAGGCCGGCTCCCGCGGCGAGAAGGCCACGCCGCCGACCTCGAGGGCGAGCGGTCTGACCGAGAGCCTCCACGGGCGCTTGGGGTCGCCCTCGGGGGCGAGCCGCACCTTGAGCTGGGGCCATCCCGGCAAGGGACCTTCGTAGGTCCCGCGCCGCAGGAGCTCCTCCAGGGCGGGGCCCAGTTCGTGGGTCTCCGCGTTCCAGAGCACGGCCCCCTCCCTCCCCCTCGCCAGGCGGAAGGGGCCCTTGGCGAAGAGGCCTAGGTCTTTCCCGTGCTCCTCGAGGAGGGAGGCGAGGAGGGCGAGGTTTTCCCCGACCTCCCGGAAGGGAGGGTTCTCGGACGCGGGGCCGAGGAGGTCCGCGACCTCCTTGAAGAAGCGGGCGAAGCGCCTCAGGGAGAGGGCCAAGGGGGGAGGGGAGCCCGTGAGGGGTTGCCCCCTGAGCCCGAAGTTGCCTTCTTTGAAGTACGTCTCATCGAAAATGTAGAGGTGCTCGTTCTCGTTTCTTAGGGAAAGCTTGCAGTCTTTGAAGCCCGTGCCCATCCAGAGGACTGCCCTAGACGCGCCTTGGAAGGCCTCGTCCCAGACCTTCCACTCGGCCTTTCCCTTCGTTCCCTCCACCCATGCCCTTAGCTCGCTGCCCGAGGCCTCCAGCCTTATCCAGTAGACCTGCCCGAAGCGCGGGCGGTCGGTGGTCCCGATGAGCGCTTTAAAGAGGGCTTCTCCCAGCTCCTTCATTCTGCTTCTTCCCCCTTTTTCAAGAAGCTCCCCGGAGGAAGGAGAGGAGGCCCTCCAATCGGGGGCCTCCTCACCACCAGTAGTCGGTGCGGGCCTTCCTCACGGGGAGGAGGCGCTCGTAGCGCTCCTCCTCTCCTTTGATGAGGGCTCGCAGGGCCTGGCGCTCGCGGCTCCTGAAGGTCCTGGTCCAGAGGGCCTTCAGGTGGTTCCCCTCGCGGGCGAGGGTGCGCTGGCCGCGGTAGAAGAGCCTGAGGTAGTCCTCGAGGTCGCGGAACCACGGCCAGAGCGTCCTCGCCCGCGCCCTGCGCCGAGCGACCTTCGCCTTCTTCGCCGTCCAGCTCCTCACTGTTCCGCCCTTCCTTCGCTCGTCTTTCACGGAGACTTCGCCCAGGGCCTCTACGTCCCCAGGACGCGGGACCCCCGCGCGAAGAGGAGCGCGGAGCTCACCTCAGCTCTCGCACCACGGCCGCCACGACCCCCCAGACCTTGGAGTCCTCGGGCAGGAGGAGGGAGTCGAGCCGGGGGAGGAGGGCCTCGAGGCGCGCGCGGCCCTTCTTTTCCTGGTACCGCCCCAGCAGGACCCCGGTCCCCGGCACCGCTGCGGCCACCAGGTCCCCGTCTTCGTAGGGGGCCTCGATCTCTACAACCACGAGGTCTCCCTCGTAGGCCGCGGGCTCCAGGAACCTTCGCCGCGCCCTCACGACAAGGAAGTCCGCTTCCTTCTCCAGGACCGGAAGGTAGAGGGCGACCGCCTCCTTGGCCTCGCTCGGGAGGACCTCCCCCGCCCCCTCCTCGAGGAGGGGCAGGACCAGGGGACGGACCTCCTGAGGAGGGCGCTCCGGAGCGGGGGAGGGGAGGGAGACCTCGGAGGAGAGGCTCCAGGCCTCGATGAGGGCGAGGGCCTCCTCCTTCGGGACGCCGTAGGCCTCGAGGAGGCGCAGGAGCCGCACGGGCTTGATCCGCCTCGGGTCCCGCTTCCCCCCCTCGATCATCGAGACGTAGGTCTGGTCGACGCCCGCCTTCCTCCCCACGTCCGCCTGGGTCTTGCCCTCTCGCTCCCTCAGGGAGCGGAGGAGCCTCCCGAACTCCTTGGGGTCGTACCGGGCCACGAGCTCCAGGTCTTTTCCCGCGAAGGTCTTCTTCATCCCTCTCTCCTCCCGCATTTTCTCCGAGGGGCCACCGAGGAGGCAGGCTCTCACACTTCCTGCATCTCCCTCAGGGCCACCTCTTTAGCCGCCTGGGCGAGGGTCTCGATGGGGACCTCTTTGAGGCCGAGGCCGCTCTCCCCGAGGGGCATCCTCCTGAGGATCTGGACCTGGTCGTCCTCGAGGACCGCCCCGAAGACCTCCTCGGGAGGCTCCCCCCGGCTCAGGTCCGTGGAGGGGACGAAGCCCCGGCGCCCTTCGCGCCAGAGCCTGTGGAGGAGGGCGTAGCTTTCCTCCTCGTCGCCCCGCTCCAGGCTCCGCTCCCATCCCTTCGCCCAGCCCGGGAGGTTTCCCTCCCTCCCGGGGAAGCGGAGGAAGAGGTAGGCCCCGTCTTCGCTCCAGTCCACGAGAGCCGCCCCGCCTCCCCCGTGGTAGACGGAGAGCGTGGCCTCGACGAGGCTGATCCTCCCCACGTCCCCGAGGGCGCTCCCCTTGCCCTTCTCGAGGGCCCTTTCCAGGAGGTAGGGGTCCTCCAGGGCGTAGGGGCTGTAGGCCTCGAGGGCGTAGGCCTCGATTTCGTAGGTCGCCCCCGCCTCCGCCCGCTCCAGCGCCTCCCAGTCCGCCTCCCGCACCAGGTAGCGGAGGTCCCGCTCGTCGTCGAACTCGATCAGGGCGTGGGGCTCCTCCAGGCGCTTCGGGCTCGGGAGCTCCTCGAGGAAGTAGCGCTCTTTCTGGCGGAGCCACTCCTCCCAGATCCAGAGGGGGTAGCTGAGCTCCTCCTCTTCCTCCCGCTTCTTCAGCGCTTCGAGGAGGGGGCTCTTCTTCAGGCCGAAGAGCTCCGCCAGGACCCCCGCGAGGGCCTCGAGGGTCGGGGCCTCGCTCACGGCCACGGAGTAGGCCTCCTCCCCGTCCGAGACCACCCAGACCGCCCCGTTCGCCCAGGCCACCCAGCCGTCGAGCTCGTCCAGGAGGGCCTGGAGGTAGCCCCCGCGGGCTTCCGCCTCCTCGGGCGAGACGGCCGCGTGGTGGGTCTCCTCCCCTGGCCTGTCCTCGGGGACGAGGTAAACCCCGTAGGCGGTCTCCGCCCTCCGGAGGGCGAAGGCCTTCCCGTAGACGAACCCCTCGGCCCTCCCGTGCCTGACGCTCGGGGCGAGGTCCTCCATGCAGGGGGCCTCGTCGAGCTTGATCTCGATGGTCTTTTTTCCTACCTGGATCTTCATCTCTTCTCCGAGGGAGGAGGGGGGCTTGGCCCCCCGCCTCTCCCTTCCTCGTCAGTCCTCCACCCGCACCACCTTGGCCCAGGAGGGCGTGGGCCAGCTCTCGGGGGGCTCGCCCACCAGGGCCACCACCACCTTGGCCCCGGGCCTCGGGTGCTTCTCGGGCCACGGGGTGTAGCCGTCGGTGACGACGACCACCACGTCGTGGCCGTCCTTCAGGGCCTGGACCACCCCTAGGCCCATGTCCGTCCCGCCGCCGCCCAGGAGCTTGATGTCCTCGAGGCGGAAGATCTTCTGGGCGGCGTGGACCTGGGCGTCCACGGAGTAGACGGTGGGCTTCCTCCCCGGGCCCGTGGCCTGGAGGATGCCCTTCACCTCGGCGAGGGCCCGGGAGAGCTCCTTCTCCCCCATGCTCCCCGAGGTGTCCACCACCACGGCCACCCGGGGCTTGAGACCGTACTTCCCGGGGAGGATCACGTCCTTCGCGGCCCCTTGCCTCCGGTGCGGCCGGTTGTAGGTGTACCGCCGCTTCTGGGAAAAGTCCAGTATGCCCTTGCGGACTGCCTGGCGGAGGAGGGAGCGCCAGTTCGCCTTGGGCTCTAGGATTTCCTTCGCCGCCCGCAAGATCCCCGCGGGGACCTTCCCCCGGCCCTTGGTCGCCGCCTCCACGATGAGCTCGGCGGTCTGGCGCTTGAGGACCTCCACCATGGAGGGGTCGAGGCCCTCCTCCTCTCCCTCCGCGCTCCCCTCGCTCGGGCGCACGTCCCGGACGAGCTTCTTGAGGAGGTCCAGGATCGAGGAGCCCCCTCGCCCCCCGGAGGAGCCCTTTTGGCCAGAGGAGCTTCCCTGCCCCCCGGAGGAGCCTTCTCGGTCAGAGGAGCCTTCCTGGCCCCTCCCCCCCCTTTGGGAGCTCTGCGCTTCTTCCTTTCCGCTCCCCTCTCCTCCGCTTCCCTCGCCGCCTCCGCCCTGGAGCTTCTCCAGCTCCTCCTTCAGCTTCTTGACCAGGGCCTCCGCGTACTTCTCCGCGTGGAGGCCCTTCGGGAGGCCCAGGACTTCGGGGAAGACTCCGCCCTCGGGGAGGACCACCCTGGCCTCCTGGGCGTCGTCGTTGATCTCGGCGTCCTCGGCCGCGTTGGCGAGGTCCGCCGCCAAGGCCACGAGGAGGGCAGGCCCCTCCGCCGCCACCTCCTCGAGCCACTTCCCGGGGTCGAACTTTTCGATCTCCTCGTCCTGCATGGCCTCGAGGAGCCACTTCATCAGGGCCACGCCCCTCGGCCCCGTGTGGTCCCGGAGGACGTGGTTGAGCTCATGCCAAAGGAGGCCGACGAGCTCCTGGTCCGTCCGCTCCGCCGTCCAGGCGGGGTTGTACTTGAGGACCAGGCGCCCGTCGATTTGCATCGTGGGGACCTCCCACGACGGCTTCATCGTCAAGGAGAAGGCGAGGGGGTAGTAGTACGGGAACATGGACGGGGCGGTGAGGGCCACCCGCGCGAGGCGGAGGCGCTCCTCGAGGGCCTGAAGGTCCACTTCCTTGGTCTGGGTCATCCTTCCTCCCTTCGCAAAAAAGGGGGGGGGCTTTAGCCCCCCCCTCTCTCTCCTTCACGCCCCCCGGATGAGCTCCTGCACCTTCTCCACGAAGGGCTGGAAGGCGAAGACCGTGTTGCGCACCTGGAGCTTCCGGCTCTTCTCCTTGTAGAGCCGGGCCAGGTGGCTCGCAAGCCTGACGGCGATGTCCATCTTGTTGAGCCGCTGCCCCACGTAGGCCGCGAGGTCCCAGGCCCGGTCCCACGTGGCCTGGTTCCAGTTGGAGGCCACGTGAGCCCCCACGGCCATGAGGGTCGCGAAGAGGGCGTCCTCCCTCTTGGGGAGCTTCCCGAAGTCCTCGAGGACCTCCTCGGGAGTGGGGAGGTCGTTCTGGGAGAGGAAGTTGACGAACCCTCGCCCGTCGGGCCCCACCGCCCCCACCACGCCCTCCGCGATCACCTCGAGGCCGTACCCGAGGGCCTTGGCGGCGCCCGCGAACTTGGCCGCGAGGGTCCAGGAGCGGAAGGAGGGCCAGGCCTTACCCGCCTGCTCCCCCTCGGGGACCTTGTTCAGGCTCCCCGGGTTCCGCTCGAGGTAGGAGGCCACCAGGGCCTGCATGGCCCGCTGGTGGGCCTCCAGGACGGCGGGCTCGGGCGAGGGAGCGAGCTCGGGGAAGATGGACTCGAAGCCCTCCCGCATCCCCCGGGCCCAGGTGGCGGTGTCCATCTCCCAGTCGATGTGAATGAGTCGGTTCGCCACGGGCGGGGGAAGCGGGAACCCGCCCACGCTCTGCTCGGGCGGGTTCGCGGCCCCGATGATGCGGGCTTCGAAGCGCCACTCCCCGACGCGGCGTTCCCCGAACATGCCGAGGAACACCGCCTGGAGCTCCTCGACGGTGTTCGCCTCGTCCGCGAAGAGGATGGCCCGCTCCCCTGCCTCCACGAGCTCGCGGATGAGGGGGAAGGGCTTGACCACTACCTCCCCGTCCGCCACCACGGGCCACCCGCCGAAGTCGGTCCGGTCGCGGGTGGAGCCCGTGACGACGAAGACCTTGTAGTCGAGGTGGCGGCCCAAGGCCTCCACGGTCGCGGTCTTCCCCGTCCCTGGGCTCCCCCAGAGGATGACGGGGGTGTTCGCCACCAGCGCCGCGTGCAGGACCTTCACGTTCTTCTCGTACGCCCTCATTTTCCTCTTCTCCTTTCTCCTGCCGGTCTCGAGGAGCTTCGCTCGGCCTCGAGGCCCCGCCGCCGGGCCGGTCCCCGAGGGGCGGGGGAGAGAGCCGCCGCCCCCCGGGGCGCTTCGCCCGGGGACGAAGGGCGAGGGCCCCCAGGCCGGCCTCACCCTGGCTTTCCCCTCCCCGCGAGGAGGGAGGAGGGAGCCTCACCCGCACTTAGAGTAGCCGCAGGCCTGGCACTTCCAGCACCCCTCCTCCCGCACCAGGGCCTTCTCCCCGCAGGAGGGGCACTTGGAGGCCCCCTTGAGCTCGAGGCCTCCTCCCTGGAGGGCGGGGAGGGGCTCCGCTTCGGGAAGCGGGCGGCGCGAAGCCTCGAGGAGGGGAGCCTTGCTGGCCTCCTCCAGGGCCACGGCGATGAGGTCCGCCTTGCTGGAGACGAGCCTGCCCTGGTAGGTGCCGTAGAGCCCCCCGTTGATGCCCCGAAGCGTCCGCACGATGGCCTCCGGGGGCACCCCGTACTGGAGGGCGATGGAGACCACCCGGCCCAGGGCCTCCGAATCGGCGTTCGCCTCGTCCCCGGCCTTGCCCGAGGTGAGGATGACCTCGATGGGCCTCCCCTCCAGGGCGTTCACCGTGACGAGGAAGCTCCGCTTGGACCCGTCGGGGGCGAAGAGCTTGACCATGTCGGTGAAGCCCACGAGGCGGCCGGGCCGCTCGTAGAGGGGGCCGTTGGGCTCGAGGGCTTGGGGCCTGGAGGCCTTTTGGGCGGCCACCTGGACCTCCTCCTTCGCCTCTCCCTCCTTGGCCTCCTTCTTCACCGTCAGGACCTGGAACTCCTTGGAGCCGTCCCGGTAGACGGTGATCCCCTTGCACCCCGCCCGGTAGGCCTCGGTGTAGGTGGCCTCCACGTCCTCCACCGTGGCGTGGTTGGGGAGGTTCGAGGTCTTGCTAATGGAGTTTCCAGCCAAGCCTTCGGCGTCGAAGGCCCGCTGGACCGCCCCCTGCATCCGCACGTGGTCCAAGGGGTGGACGTCGTGGGCGCAGAGGAAGACCTTGCGGATGGGTTCAGGGACGAAGGAGAGGCCCTGCACGGAGCCGTGGCCGTCCTTCTGGATCTCCTCGACGATCTTCTCCCAGTCCCACTTCCCGTCCTTCGCGTAGCCAGGAGCGGGCGGGTAGGCCTCCATGAGCTCCACGAAGAGGGGGTGGAGGAGGGGCTTGTACTCCCCGCCGATCCTCCGCCAGACGAAGGGGCTGAAGACGGGCTCGATCCCCGAGGAGACCCCCATGAGCATGCTCGTGGTCCCCGTGGGGGCCACGGTGAGGAGGGCCACGTTGCGCCGGGGCTTGATCCCGAGGCTTTCGAAGTACTCCCTGTGCTCCTCGTAGAGGGGGAAGGGGCCCCGTTCCTCGGCGAGGGCCTCGGAGGCTTTGATGGCCTCTTCGCGCATGGCGGAGACGATCTCGTAGACCTTCTCCCTCGCCTCCTCGGAGTCGTAGGGGAGGCCCATCTTGATGAGGGCGTCGGCGAGGCCCATGAGGCCGAGGCCGAGCCTCCTGAGCCTCTTCGCCGCCATTTCGTTGTCGGGGAGGGCGAACTTGTTCACGTCCAGGACGTTGTCCAGGAAGCGGATGGCGGTGCGGACGTCCCGGCGGAACTCCTCCATCTGGAACTCCCCGTCCTTCACGTAGGCGGCGAGGTTCATGGCCCCGAGGTCGCAGGGCTCGCCCACGGTGAGGGGGATTTCGCCGCAGTTGTGGGCGATCACGGGGAGCGCCCCCACGGCCACCGTGTGCACCCCCGGGGTGCGCACGTCGTAGACGGGCCCCACGCCTCCCTCCCTCACCTCCACCACCCGGTGGTTCTCGGCGTGGTGGAGGAAGCCCTCGTCGGGGACCAGGCTCTTGGGGAGGGGGATGAGCCTGTCCCCGGGGAGGAGGTCCTTGGCCTCTACCCAACAGGCGTCCTCCCACCGCTCCCGGAAGACCAGGAAGCGGTGGTCGGGGGTGCAGGAGACCGAGGCGATGGCTCCCTCGCCGTCCTCGTAGTAGACGGTGACGAGGGGGGCGGCCTCCCGGGTGCGGAAGGCTGTGGCCGTGGCGGCGACGAAGGCCCCCTTCTCCCGGTCGTAGGCCAGGGCGAGGAAGGGCTTCCCCCGCTCGGCGAGCTCCGCCACGGGGACGGGGCCATCAGGGGTCCAGATGGGAGTCGAGGGGTGGAAGCAAGGGTTCGTGGAGCGGATCCGGTACCGCTCCCCGAGGCCCTTCAGGGCGGAGAGCTCGTTGATCCGGTCCACGAAGATGACCCCGGGGTCCCCCGAGAGCCAGGCGTGCCACGCGAGCTCCCGCCAGAGCCAGCGGGCGGGCACGCCTCCCTCGAAGACGGGGATGGCCCTCTCCCCCGTCTCCGCCTCCTCGGGCCACTCGCCCCGGTAAGGGCCCTCGACGAAGCGGAGGGCGTACTTACCGGGGACCGGGTTCGGGACGTGGGGCCAGAGCTCGTCCCGCTCCACCGCCTCCATGAAGGCGTCGGAGGCCAGGACGGAGATGTTGAAGGTGTCGATGGCCCCCTCCGCCTTCTCCCGGTCGGGGTCCTTGGCGGTGAGGAAGTCGAGGAGGTCGGGGTGCTCGAGGGAGAGCGTGGCCATCCCCGCTCCGCGCCTCACGCCCCCTTGCTTCACCGCCCGGAGGATCGGCGCGTAGACGTAGCGGAGGACCGCCACCGGGCCCGCCTTCTCCCCGCCCCGCTCGGCGAAGCGGAGGAGGTTCTCGTAGATCTCGATCAAGAAGGAGACGGGTCCCGAGGCCGTGCCCCCGGAGCGGCGCACGGGGCTCCCCAGGGGGCGGAGTCCGGAGAAGTCCACCTGCGGGGTCTTGCCCTCGAGGGCCTCGCGGAGGGCTTGGAAGGCGGTCCGCACGATGCCCTCCATGTCGTCGGGCGCCTCGAGGACCCCCTCCTTCGGCCTCACGGGGACCACCTCCACCCCCTCCTCCCGGGCGAGGGCCTTGAGGGCCTCGGGAAGAGACCCGTAGACCACCCGCCGCCAGAGCTGGACGGGGAACTTCTGCTTGGGCCCGTCGGGGGTGTGGGAGGGGATCATGAGGCCCCGGATGAAGTCCTCGACGTCGGGGTGGTCGGCGGAGAGGTAGGCGATGCCCCGGACCTCCCGCCTCACTCCCTGGTCGGGGAGGTAGGGGTCGAGGTTCACCCCGTTCCCCCCGCCCACCTTGGTCACGAGGGCGAGCTTGACGGCCACCTCCTCGATGCCCTCGAGGGTGTGCGGAGGGTTCTCCGTGGCCCCCTGGACGAAGCAGTTGAGGAGGTTGCCGTGCTCCGTGCCCGCCCCCGCGAGGATCCGCCCGCCAGGGGAGAAGCGCTTCTCGCTCATCAGGCGGAAGAACTCCTCCTCCCACTTGGAGCGGTCCTCCTCCCGCTCCGCCTTGGCGATCTCCCGGGCCACGCGGCGGAGCATGTCCTCCACCGTCTCCTCGCCCGGGAGGAAGTACTGCCTCCGGGCGAGGGCCGTCTCGAACTCGCCGAACCTGGTCTCGCGCATGCTACCCCCTTTACTCAAGAAGGACAGGCAAGGCGCCTGCCCCTATACTACCCCTGGTCGCGGGGCGGAAGCCCGGCCTAACGCACAGGGAGCCGCGACGGGGCGCAGTAGAACCTCCCCTCGTACCCGGCGAGGCGGAGGGCGAGGGGAGCGGAGGTGTCCACCCGCACCTCGAGGGGCCCCTCCGCCTCGGCGAGAACCCGGACCTTCTCCCGCGCCTCCCTGACCTCCAGGCCGGTCCCGATCCCCCCGGGGAGGGCGACGAGGACGAGGGCGAGGGCGAGGAGGGACCGCGCCCTCCCCTCCCGGGGCAGGCCCAAAGCGGCGAGGAGGGCGGCGAGGCCGCCCACCAGCCCGCCGTACGGGGGGGCGACCCGCTTCACCAGGAAGAGGGCGAGGGCCACCCCCGCCCCGATCAGGCCCACCCCCGGGGCCCGGAGGCTCCCCCGGGCGGCGAGGAGGGCGAGCCCCGCCGCCGCGACCCCGCCCCCCAGGGCCCCCCGGGCGAACCCCCCCGGGTCCAAGAGGGGGGAGCCCGCTCCCTCCCCCGAGAGCACCGCGAGGGCCAGGGCGAAGGCCCGCATGCCTTCCAGCCAGACCAGGGGGTTGTTCGCGAGCCAGTCCAGGAGGACCTTCCTCCCCCGGGGCGTGAAGAGAGGGAGGGCGGCCAAGAGGGCCACCTGGCCCTGGAAGTGGGTCAGGACGAGGAGGGTTCCGGCGAAGGCGGCGAGCTTATCCCTCCCCGTCTTCAGGGCGTAGAGGAGGAGGAAGACCTCCGGCAGGACCAGGGAGTGCGGCCTGGCGAACCCGGCGGACAGAGCGAACCCCGACGAGAAGAGGACGGCGAGGCCCGCCAGGTTCCCGTAGGCCAAAGCGGCGAGGGGAGGGGCCAGGGCCACCAAGGCGGCCACCGCCCACCCCGTGGCCTGGGGCCCGGCCTCCCCGAAGCGGGAGAAGGGGTGGAGGAGGAGGTAGGGGAGGGCCGGGTGGACGTCGAGAAGCCCCCGGGCGAGGTCCCGGGAGAAGAGCCAGGTCCAGGCCTCGTCGCCCACCCTCGGCCCCGTCTGGAGGAAGACCCCCCAGGCCAGGCCCAAGGCGTAGAGGCCTAGTAGGGCCAAGACCGGGGGTTTCGCAGAACTTCCTGTTTGGAGGGAAGGTCCGAGCATGGCTTTTCTGGAAGGTCTGCTCCAGTCCCCTTCGCGGGGAGCAGGGCGAGGAGGCCGAGGAGGAGGTACGCCAGAGCGACCAGGGGAGCGAGGCGTCTCACGCCGCCCTCCGGAGCGCGCTCACGGCCCGCTCCAGGGCCAGGCTTAGGAGCAGGACCCCCAGGCTGGTCGCCAGGGGGGGAAGGTGAGCCCCGAAGGCCGCCCCGAGGAGAGCGGCGAGGGGCACCCCGAGTCCTGGTCCCCGGAAGAAGGCCCGGTAGGCCGCGCCGAGGCCGCACCCCGCCTTCCGCGCCGCCGGCCAGTAGAGGAGGTAGGGAAGGGCGAGGGCGTAGACCTCGCCCCTCACGGCGGGAAGCCGGACGGGAAGCCTGTCGAAGACCTTCCCCGCCCCGTAGAGGAGGGAGGGGAAGACCCCCCAGTAGAGGACGAGGAGGAGAGGGAGGAGCGAGGGGGCGTACCCCGCCGCGAAGGCGAGGGCCGGGGCCGGGGCCACGGGCAGAAAGAGGACGGCGGCGCTCACGGCTACCTCCAGTAAACCAGAAAGAGCGGGGAGAGGGGCGGGACCATCCTCCCGACCCTCCCCTCCTCCCGCTCCCTCCGGTCCAGCTCCACGAAGAGGAGGCCCCGGTCTGTGGCCAAGGTCCCGGGGTAGACCAGGAAGACGAAGGGCCTGGGGGGGGCCTCGAGGTCGGAGGGCTCGACCAGGCGGAACTCCGAGGCCGACCTGTGGTAGTAGCGAAGGGAGATGAGCCTCCCCTTCTCGTTCCCGAGGACGGTCACCGGGCCGAGGCGGGCCTCGAGCCTCTCCAGGAAGGCGGAGATGAGGCGGTAGTCCTCCGTGAAGCGGGGCGGGTCCAGGCGGAAGGCGAGGTGCCCGAGGAGGGCGACGAGGAGGAGGCCGGGGAGGGCGAGGCGAGAAAGCCTCCGGGGAGCCCCGAAGAGGGCGGCGAGGAGGAAGGCGGGAGCGAAGGCCCCGAAGTACCGCTCCGAAACCGTGTTCAGAAGGAGCCCCGAGAGCCACCACAGGACGGGGAAGAGGGCCACGAGGAGGAGGTGGACCCCCTCCCTCTCCCCTCTCCGGACCCAGACCCCGGCGAGGAGGAGGGCGAGGAGGAGGAGGAAGACGAGGACGTGCCCCCCGTAGTCCTGGTAGGCGTAGAGGGCGAGGACGGGGTCAGGCCTCAACCAGGCGTTCGCCCCGCCCGCCGCCTGCCTCGCCAGGACGGGCGCCCAGGGCAGGAAGAGGAGGAGGGGCCAGAAGGGGAGGAGGCCCCTAAGCCCCTCCCGCCTCGCCCGCCAAACCCCCTCCGCCAAGAGGACGGGGCCGAGAAAAATCAGGGCCAGGTAGTGGGTGTAGAAGGCGAGGAGGCTCGACCAGGCGAGGAGGCCCGTCCTTCCCGAGAGGGCTCCCGCCAAGGCCAAGAGGAGGAAGAGGCCCAGCGTGGGGTACATCCGGGCCTCCACCGCCTTCTGCCCGTAGCTCGGGGTGGCGAGGAGGAGCCCCGTGCCGGCGACGGCCAGAGGGGGAGGGAGGAAGGCCCCCAAGGCGTAGGCCGTGGCCCCCACCACGGGGAGGTTGCAGGCCCTGAGCCTCTCCTCCACCCCTTCGGGCGGCCCTTCCAGGGCCTCCCCCCAAAGGCCCTGCGCGCGCGCGCAAGCCCAGGCGTAGAGGTAGAAGAGGGGCGGGTGGGCGTCCCCTTCGGCCGCCCTTCGCACCACCTCCGCGGGCCCCGCCCGGAAGGTGACGAGGTTGGCGGTGAAGACCTCGTCGAACCAGAGGGGGTCCCTCGGGACGAGGGACCCGTAGGCGAGGACCGCGAGGAGGGCGAGGAGGAGGGGGAGGGGCCTCACGCTTCTCCCAGGAAGGCGGCCACCTCCCTGGCCGCCTCCTCCCCGAGGCGCCTCCGCACGCGCTCCACCAGGTCTTCGGGCAGGGACGGGGTCACCAAGGCCTCCCGGATCACCGCCTGCTCGGCGTAGAAGCCCTTCTCCGCGAGCTTCGCCTGCAGCAGGGCGGGGGGCTCCTCGCGAAGCCCCGGCAGGTCGGCGAGCCAGAGGGCCAAGGAGACCTCTTCCGGTCGGGTCAGGCGCACCGTCACGGCGACATTCTATCCCCGGGCCTCTCATTTTTCTCCCCGGGCTTGTTTCCCCCTCCCTTCATCGCTATAATGCCCTCCGTAAGGGAGGGGGTGAGAGCCCGGGAAGAGGGTTTACCTCGCGCGATCGGCCGCACTGATGCCATGCGTGATGCGGCGAGAAGGCTCACAGGCTTAAGGACTCCGGCCCCGGCCCAAAGCCGGGAGGACGCGAAAGAGGAGGTAAAGCGTGCGGAACTCTAGCGGCTTCACCCTCATCGAGCTCCTCATCGTCATCGCCATCATCGGCATCCTGGTGGCGGTGCTCATCCCCAACCTGCTCGGGGCGAGGGAGCGGGCTTACAAGGCCCAGGCCCAGGCCTGCGCCAAAGCCATCGCCACGGCGCAGGAGATCTACCAGATCGACAGCGGCACCTACACGAGCAACATCTCCAGCCTGGACCAGAACGCCACCAAGCCCTGTAGCGGCATGAGCATCACCGCTGGGAGCGCCAACTCCACCGCCTACTCCTTCTTGATCGACAACAGGGGCGTGAAGGTCGCGGTGACCCAAAACGGCATCCAGTAAGGCTCCGCCGCCCGAGCCGCCCCCACAAGGGGGCGGCTCATTTTTCCCCGGTAACCTTTCCTCGTGGAGCCCCGCGCCCTCTTCCTCCTCGGAGCCCTCCTCGCCCTTCTCCCCAGGCTCTCCGCCTTCTTCGCCCTCCGAGGGCTTCCCTTCTGGTTCGACGAGGTCTGGACGGCCCAGTTCGCCACCTTCCCCTCCTCCTTTCTCGCCGTGGTGGAGCGGGTGGCGAGGGAGGACCTCCATCCCCCCCTCGGCTACCTCGCCTACAAGGCCTGGGCCCTCCTCCTCGGGGTGAGGGACCCCGTGGTGGCCCCGCCTCCCGAGGGGCACGAGGACCTCCTCCGCCTCCTCCCCCTCCTCGCTGGGAGCCTCGGGGGAGGCTTTATCGCCCTCGCCCTCCGGGCCCTGGGGGCGAGGCCCGCCTTCGCCCTCCTCGGAGCGGCGCTCTTCGGGGTCGTGCCGGGAGCGCTCTCGGTGGGCCTCGAGGTGAGGCAGTACGGGCTCCTCCTCCTCCTCTTCCCCCTCCTCCTCTGGGCCTGGGCCGAGGGGCGGTGGAGGCTCTTCGGCGCCGCGGGGGCCCTCGCCCTCTACACCCACTACCTCTCCCTCCCCCTCCTCCTCGGCCTCGCCCTGAGGCGGGAAGCGAGGAGGCCCGTCCTCCTCGCCCTCCTCTTCTTCCTCCCCTGGGCCCTCTTCGCCTTCTCCCTTCAGCGGAAGACCTCCGCCGCCTCCGCCGTCCTCTCCGCCCTCTCCTCCCCGGGCTTCGTCTCCACCCTCGCCTGGGCCCTCGCCGAGCTCGGGGGCGCGCCCATCGCCGCCCTCCTCCTCCTCGCCCTCGGCGCCCTCGGCCTCCTCGTCGGCCGGGGGCCCCTCCTCCACCACCTCCCCCTCCTCGCCGCCTTCTTCCTCCTTTCCTCGGCGAGCCCCCGCTACGGGGTCCTCCTCGTCCCCTTCGTCGCCCTCGGCGCGGGCCTCCTCCTCGAGGCGGCCGGCCGGCGCTTCCCCAAGGCCCCCGTCTTCCCCCTCGCCCTCGCCCTCCTCGCCCTCTACGCCGCCTTCGCCCTCCCCAAGGCCCTCGAGGCCCGCGTGAACACGGCCTCCATGGGCCTCGCCGCCGCGTTCATAGGCTCCGTCCCCGGGGAGCGGGCCTACGCCTGGAACTCCTCTGCGGGCTACACCCTCCGCTACTACGACCGGAAGAAGGAGGTGCGCCTCGTGCCGCCGGAGCCCCCGGAGGAACCAGGCTTCCTCCTCGCCCCAGCCCCCTCCCTCCTCGCAAGCCCTGGGCTCCGACACGCGCCCTCCTGGGCGCGGGAAGCCCAGCCCGTCTATGTTCCTGGGGGGTGGGCGGTCTACCTCTGGGGCGGAAAGGGACGGGGGGGCCGCTAAAATACGGGAGATGCTAAAGGAGTTCGACCCCTACAGGCTCTACCCCCGCGCCGCCGAGGTGGGCGGGGACCTGCAGATGGAGCTCACGAGCCTCTCCCTCTCCGACATCGACCCCACCCCCTTCTACCAGATCCGCCCCCTCGACCCGGCTCACCTGGAAGAGCTGGAGCGGGAGATCCGGGCCTTCGGCGGGATCTTCCAGCCCCTTCTCGTCACCACCCACCCCACGGGCAGGTACGGCTACGTGCTCCTGGACGGCCACCACCGCTACGAGGTCCTGAGGAGGCTCGCCGAGGAAGACCCCGGGCGGTACGACACCGTCCCCGCGGTCTTCCTCTGGTCCAGCAACCCCAACGCCGCCTACGCCCTGGCGGCCGCCTCGGTCCTCTCCAACCTCCGCGCCCAGTCCCTCGAGCGCGAAGACCTCCCCCTGTACGCCCTCCGCTACCTCGCGAGGCTCTACCAGGACGCGAGCGGGGCCGCTTTTCTGAAGGAGCTTTCTGCCCTCGTCTCCCTCCCCGAGGCGGAGATCGCCCGGATCCCCGAGGCCCTCGCCGTCTCCCCTGTGGACCCGGTCCCCCCGGAGCTGGAGCCCCCCTTCGCCGAGCCCGGCTTCCGGGCGGTGCTCTACGCCCTGGAGGCGCTGTACGGCGAGGCGGACTGGAAGGAGGTGGTCCGGCGGATCCGTCCCGCCGTGTGGGTCCTCGAGGCCTTCCCGGGCGAGGCCGCCAGCGTCCTCGGGCTCCCGGAGCGGGAGTACGAGGAGGACCTCCTCGCCCTCATCCGGGCCCTGGGCGAGGGCCGGCTCGCCCGCGAGGACCTCGCCCGGTTCAGCGGCGTGCGCGAGGCGGCCCAGGCCGCCCGCTCCGGAGCCGGGGCCTCCCGCCCGCGCCCTCCCGCCCCCGAAAGGCCCTCCCCCGCCCCGGGCCGGACCTTCACCCTCGTCGTCCCGCCCTTCGAGCCCAAGCCCCGGGCGGCGAAGCGGGCGATCCGGGACCTCGGGAAGACCCTCTCCCAGGCCGCCCGGCTCCTCGACGCGAAGAGGCTCCGCGACCCCGAGCTCCTCGCCATGGCGGCGGAGGTCCACCGGACGGTGGCCGCCTTCGTGGAGCGGGTGGCCGCCCCGCTGGAGGAGAAGGCGGCCGGGGCGGAACCTCCTCCCGCCCCGAAGAGCGGGGAGGGCGGGGAAGACCCCCTCGCCGCCCTCGGCCCCTCCGAGCGGCGCGACCTCGTCCAGGAGATCGCCGAGGAGGAGGGCTTCACCTACGAGTGACCGCGTCCAGGGCGGCCGCCCTGAACCGCGCGTGCGCCCTTAGGGCCTCCTCCAGGGCCCGGTCCGGAAGAGGTAGGGGCCGGGCCCTTCCCGCTTCCAGCCCCCAGGAGGCGGTGCGCGCCGCCTCCTTCCAGGGGAGCCCCGCCTCGAGGGCCGCCTGGACCAGCGCCTCCAGGGCCTCCTCCCGGGAGAGGCCGAGGTGGAGGTACCCGCCGAGGAGCCGGGCGTAGCGGAGGAGGGTGTCGTGCCGAGAGCCCACGGGCGCGGAGCGGACCCGTTCCGCCGCCCAACGGAGGAGTCCGAAGAGGCGCGCCGGGGAGGCCCTCGCCCCCTCGGAGACCGCCGCCGGAAGGACCTCGTCCCGCGTCACGGCCTCGAGGAGGCGCTCCACCAAGGCCCCGGGCGCTTCGGGCAGGGCCTCCACCGGCGTCAAGGGGCGCTCCGCCCTGTAGCCTCCCTGGGGCGTCCACGAGGGCGGGGCCGCCACGTACGCCCGCCCCATGCCCCGGAGGTCCACCCCCGGGAGGGCCCGCACCCGCGCCGGGAGCTCCAGGCCCTCGGGCAGGCGGAGGAAGACGTGAGCGCCCCCCGAGGGCGTGCGGTGCAGGGGGGCCGTCTCCGGCAGGGGCAAGGCCTCGAGGACCCCCGGCTCGTCCACGTCCAGCACGAGGACCCCCTCCGGCGGCAGGATCCCGAGGTTCGCCCCCGGGACCTGCCTCCACCAAGCTTCCAGGACCGCGGGGTCCCGGGTGGCCTCCTTGAGCCCCCTGGGGACGAGGGCGGCGCAGGGCGCCTTCCCCCCGGGCTCCAGGGGCAGGACCGGATACCCCAGGTCCGCGTACCGCAGCGCGAAGTCGAGGACCACGAAAGACCTCCTTTCTCGGTGAAAGCTCGCGCCGGCCCTCTCCAGGGCCGGCGGCCTCGCCGCGCCGTTTTCAGGATCCCTTTCTCGCTCGCGTCGTCTGCAGGAGCCACACCCGGTTGAACGGGTAGTCCCCGTCCGCGGGGCGGGCTCCCCGGGGGAGGACGGGAAGGACCTCCCCCGTGGAGCGGAGGTAGACCTCGCCCGCCACCTCCTCGAGGGACTCCCCCGGCCCCACCTCCACGGCGTAGACCAGGCTGCCTCCGAGCCTGGGGACGTGGCCCACGATGAGCTCCCGCTCCGTCACGAACCAGGGGTCCACGGGGAGCCCCTGCCGCTGCAGGTAGCGGCAGGCCTCCGCGAAGGCGAACATGCTCCCGGCGGGCGAGATCCGCACGTGAGCCGGAGCGAAGAAGCGGAGCAGGGCGAGAAAGGCCAAGGAGCCGGCCTCCTCGGAGGGGTCGAAGCGGAGGCGGCGGCGGCCCGTCCCCAGGTAGGGGAGGAGGCCCCGGTCCGTGGCCACCCCGCGGGAAGTGGCCCGCCAGCCGAACCCCGCCGCGAAGCGCAGGGCCTCGACCCAGGCCTTCTGCCACCCCTCTCTCAGCTCGACGTCCACAGCGACGGCGCTCATACGCACATGATACCCGGGGCTCATGAGGCCTTCCCCGAGGCCGTCCTCCGCAGGGCCAGCTCGAAGGCCTCCCGGGCCCTGACCTCTTCCAAAGGCCCAGGAGGAGCCACGAAGAGCCGCTCCGCGAGGAGGCCGGGTGCCCTCAGGGGCGAGTCCTCTGGCAGCCGGAGGTGGAGGAAGAGGGCGAGGGCGGGGGAGAAGTAGGCGAGGGGCGGCCAGACGAGCCAGAGGAGGAGGGCCGCGGGCAGGAGAAAGCCCAGGAGGACGGTGCCGCACCAGGGGCTCAGATGCCGGGCCCGCGCCCAGGCCTCCTCCGGGGAAAGGCCTTCCTCCACCTTGAGGAGGGCCTCGACCACCTTGTGCTCCGCCCCGTGCCACCTCCGCCACGGCCCCGCCCACCGGGCGAGGCCCAGGGCGAGGAGGGCCCCGAGGACCAGGGCGAACCACCGGGGCACGAGGCTCGCCGCCGCCACGCCCAAGACGGGCAGGACCAGGAGGAGGGCGAGGAGGAGGGAAGCGGGGGAGCGGGGCTTTTCGAGGAACACCCCCTCGCGGGTCGCGCGGACGGCGAAGCCCTCGCTCCTCACCACGAAACCGCCGGGCCCCGAGGCGCCGATCCAGGCCACGAAGGCATTCTAGCGCACGGGGATGAGGACGCTGTGGGGGCTCACCCGAGCGAGGAAGGCGTCCGCGTGCTCGCCGAACCGCTTGGAAAGCTCCGCCGGCGGGAGGACCCCCGCCATGAGGAGGCCGCGGCGCCGCTGGCGGGCCTCCTCCACCAAGGAGAGGAGGGTGGCCACGGCGAAGGGAGTGGGGCGGACGAGGCCGACGTCGTCGATCACCAGACTGGCCCCGCTGAAGAAAGGAGGGGTCTCCTCGTCCAGGGCCGCCTTGCGGGCCTCCTCCAGGAACTCCGCCTCCGTGCGGAAGAGGACCCTGTGCCCCTCCTGGGCGCGCTTCCACCCGGCCCGCACCGCCAGGTGGGTCTTGCCCGCGCCCGGGGGGCCGAAGAGGTAGAGCAGCCCCCCTTCCCGGGTCCACCTCTCGAGGCGCTCCGCCGCCTCCCGCTCCCCCTTGAGGTCGAAGGGGCGGTCCAGGAGCTCCCGGTAGACCTCGGGGAGGGAGTCCCGGTAGTCCCTGGGGTACTTCCAGACCCGCCAGGCGCGCTCGAGGGCGGCGTAGTACGCTTCCCAGCGCTCGTAGGCGCAGTCGCAGTCGTGCTCGATCCGGTCCGGCCTCTCGAACCGGTACCCCTTGTAGGCCGGCGCCCCGCACAGCGGGCAGGGCGGAAGCTCCGGGTCGTGCCCGGGGTGGGTCGGCCGGAGGCCCTTCACCAGCGCCATCTTGTGAACCATGGTACACCTCCCGCTTGCGCGGCGCAAGCGGAGGAGTTCCGCGGCCTCAGAAGTAAAGCCGCTCCCTTTCCTCCTCTTCCTCGGGCGCCTCGCGGGGCTCGAGGCTCCCGAACCGGGAGACGAGGAGCTTCTTGGCGTAGGGGAAGGGGCGCTCCGCCTGCTTGGCGGCCTCCTCCAGGGCTCCGGCCACCGCCTCCCCGCCCAGCGCCCGGGTCCAGGCGTCCACCTCCGGAAGCCAAGCGAGGAGGACGGAGAGCCCCCGCCGCGGGCCGTAGGCCGAGGCCGCCTCGCACGCCCGGAGGAGGACCTCCGGGGCCTTGGCGGCGAGGGGCTGCGCCAGGCGCGGCAGCTGCCTTCCCGCCTGGAGGAGGAGCCCCTTCACGTGGGGGTGGAGGGCGGCGAGCCTCTCCGTGGGCGAGGGCGGCCGCCGCTTCGTTCCGGCCCGCTTCTTCTCCTCCTTCGCCGCCGCCCGCACCTTCTCCCCGGCCACCTCCACCGCGCCCCGCGTCTCGAGCTCGTGGAGGACCTCGAGAAGGGCCTCCTCCTTGAGGTCGCTCGCCTCCATGGCCTCCTCGAGGGAGACCTCCCCGCCCTTGAGGGCGAGGAGGGCCAGGAGGCGGGCTTCGCCGCGAAAATGGGGGAGCAGCTTCTTAAGGACTTCCTCTGCCTTCACTGCATAGGCCCCCGGCCCCTTGGGGCTAGGCCGAGGGCAGAGCTCCCCCTCGGGCCACCCGGTGGGCCAGGAGGCGGGCCTCCTCCTCGTCCCCCCGGGCGGCGTGGTAGACGTAGGCGAGCACAGGCCAGAGCGCGCGGGCGGCCTCGCCCACCTCCTCGCGGGAGAAGGCCGCCTCCAGGCGCCGGAGCACCCGCGAGGCGTGCTCCAGGAGGGCCCCGCCCTCCTCCGGACGCCCCACGAGGGCGAGGACCCGGCGGAACAGGAGGAGGTCCTCCGGGAAGAGGACCCGCTCCCGCAGGAGGACCTCCATCGCCGCGCGCTCGGGCAGACGCTCCTCTAGCACTTCTTCCTCCTTTCCCGGGCCCCCAGTGGGGGCCCGCTCCCTTTCATCCTACCTTCTGCCTCTTCTTCTCCCTCAGGAGGTCCCGGTAGGCGTAGGGGTCCCCGGGGAAGAAGCAGACCATGTTGTAGGTCTCGGGGTGCTCCCCCGAGGCCTCGAGGACCTCGTCCACCCACTCGGGGGGGACCGGGAGCCCCATTCCTCGGGAGAGCCAGAGGGCCTCCCGCCTCCGGTCCCGCTCCCTGGCCACGTACACGCCCTCCCTGCGGAGGACCGCGTGGGCCTGCCCCTCGCCGAGGCGCGCGAGGTGCGCCAGGGGAGGGCGGTAGAAGGAGGCCCGCACGATCCTCGCCCCTCCCTCCGCGGGCAGGAAGAGCTCCACCGCCCCCTCGCTCCTGAGGTGGCGGACCATCTGGCGCACGCTCCTCTCCGGCCCCACGAAGGAGACCGCGTAGAGGAACTTGTGCTGCCAGGCCGCCGCCTCCAAAAGGAGCAGGAGGCGGTCCGCCGCGATCCGCGCCGTCACGCGTCCACCTCCGTCACCTCGAGCCTCTCCATGTCCAGGAGGACGAGGGAGCCGAAGAACCGCTCCCTCGCCACCTTCCGGCCTCCCTCTTCCTCGCCTTCCTCCTTCTCCTTCTTCAGCCTCCCGAGGACGAGGTGCCTCCGCCCCTCGATCTCCACCTCCTGGAGGTCGAGGAGGCCCGCCACCACCAGGAGGACCAGGTGGGCGGGCCTCAGGGGCAGGAGGGGAGGGGAGACCTCCCCGCCGGCGGAGAGGCCCTCCGCCTCCGCCCAGGCGGGGCTCGTCCTCGCCGCGCGCAGGAGCCGCTCCTCGAGCCCCTTGGGCGTGAGGGCGGGGGGCGGCCCCTCCTCGGGCTCGAACAGGGCGTCCAGGGTCCCCGGGCGCAGGGGGACGGGCGGGGTGGGCGGGAAGACCTCCCCCGTCCAGTGCCCCGCGAGGACCGCCTTCCCCCCGGGGAGGTCCGCCTGGGCCCAGAAGGGCACGGGGAGGTCGCGGGCGGCCTCGAGGACCGCCTCCTTTTTCCCCGCGAGGAAGACGACCCCCTTGCGCACGAGCCCGCGGACCGCCTCGGCCGCCACGGCCCGCGCCCGCGCCTCCCCTCCTTCGGGCACGCCCACCACCAAGGCGGCGAAGCCCGAGGGCGCGAAGTCCTCGGGGCGCCCCCTGACGGTCTTCTCCCCGAGGCCGGAGAGGACCCGGCGCGCCCTTTTGGCCGCCGCCTCCTCCTCCTCGAGGACCCACGGGACCACCCCGAGCTCCCGGGCCACCTGCGCCGCTTCGGGGACGGCCCCGGAGAAGAGCACCAGGGCGGGCCGCCCCCGGAGGGCCGTGTTCGTGAAGACGCCTGCGCTTACCATCCCTTCCTCCTCTTGGGCCTCGGGGGCGGCGCCCCCTCGAAGAGAGGCACCAGCTCGCCGCCCTTCTTGGCCCTGAGCTCCTCCCAGGCCCGGCGGGCGGCCTCCGCCGGGTCGGGGACCTCGACGATCCCGATCCGGCCGCCCCTCCACGAGACCTCGGCCTCCTTCAGGAGGTGCTTCACCAGGGCCAGGGCGGGGTCCTCCTCGGCCACGGAGACCAGGCCCTCGTCGGGGAAGACGCCCTCCATGGCCAAGGCCGCCTGCGCCTTCTGGGCCGCCAGGGCCAGGGCCGCCTCCTGGAGGGTCCCCCGGTAGGCGAGGTAGTAGACGCGCACCGGCTGGGTCTGGCCCACCCGCCAGCTCCGCCTCGCGGCCTGCCTCAGGGTGTAGACGGAGAGGGTGGGCTGGTAGAAGACCACGGTGGGGAAGTCCACCAGGTCCAGGCCCGTCTGGACCGCGGCCGGGTGGACCAGGAGGACCTCGGCGCCCTCCTCCAGCCTCTTCCGGATCCACGCCTCCCGCTTCTCCGGGGGCACCCGGTCGGACCTGAGGGCGGCGGCCCGGATCCCGACCTCTTCGAGGAGGCGCGCGAGCCTCTCCATGAGGTCCCGCTCCCCCACCGCCTGGAGGTAGACCACCGCCTTCCGCCCCTCCCTCTTCTCCCCCCTCAGGAGCTCGAGGAGAAGCCGCTCCTTCGCCGGGCGGTAGGCCTCCATGAGCCCCTCGTGCCTCGCGCTCCCCCACTCCGTGACGACCCGCTCGCTCCGCCACGGGGCGTCCGGCACCTGGAGCCCCGCCTGGACGAGGTTGGAGAACCGCGCGGGGCTCTTGGTCACCGCCATGGCCTGGGCGGCGATGCCCCGCAGGTCCGCCTCGAACCGCCGGTACTCCTCCTCGTGCCACGGGTCCATCTCCACGAGGAGCACCTCCTCGCGGTAGGGAGGGAGGTTCGGGGCCACGTCCTCGAGGCGCAGGAAGACCGACCGGGGGAGGAACCAGGTGAGGAGCCTCGGGGAGATCCCGGGGAGCTCCCGGACCTGGACCTTCCTCAAGGAGACGCGCCCCCGGCGGTCCGTCCGGACGAAGACCTCCCTCACGAGCCCGTACTCCTCGACGAACCGGCGGGGCTCGGGGAAGGCCTGGCGGAACCCCGGCAGGGCCGCGGCCAAGAGGTGGTAGACGCTGCTCGCGTACCCCCCGAAGAGGGTCCCCGAGAGCAGGAGGACCCGCTTGGCCATGGCGGCGAGCCCCGCCGCCGTCCTCCCCTGGAGGGAGTCCCCGTCCTTGTACTCGTGGGCCTCGTCCAGGACGAGACCGTCCACGAACCCCCGGGGGAGGAGCCGCCTGAGGGCGCGGTAGAGGCTCTCCCTCCGGGGAGGGAGGGGCCAGGGCGGGTCGCCGGGCTCAGGGAAGCGCTTCGGAGGACGCTTGGGCGGGGAGAGCGGAGCCTCCTGCCAGAGGACCTCCCCGCAGGCGCGGCACCCCTCCGCCCGCTCCGCCTCCTCGAGGGAGAGGGGGCTGCCCTCCTCGTCCGTGAGCTCGCTCCCGCATCTGGGGCAGACGGGCACCCGCGTCGCCCCGTCCCGCCCCTTCCGGAGCCGGGTGGCGAACCCCGGGGCCCGCCGGTTCCCCAGCTTGGCCCGCTCCCGGGAGACCACCCCGAAGACGGGGCGGGGGGCCTCCCGCAGGCGGAGGACGTCCGCCGAGCTCCTCAGGACCACCGCGTGGGCCCCCTCCGCCTCCACCTCCCGCGCCCACTTGGGGACGAGGTGGGGCGGGCACACCACGAGGAAGACCCCGTCCGGCTTCCACTCCAGGAGGGCGCGGACGGCCATGTGGCTCTTCCCCGTCCCCATCTCGGCGGAGAGGAAGAGGGCCCGCTCCCTCTTGAGGCCCTCCGCCAAGGCGGCGACCGCCAGGGCCTGGGCCCCGAGAGACCTCCGCCCCTTGCTCCACGAGGGCGGGCGCACCTCCCGCACCACGGGCGGGAAGCTCCGCTCCGCCGCGGCCATCAGGGCCGCCCCGTGCCTTTCGAAGAACTCCTTGACCGTCATCCCTCTCCCGGGGGCTTGCCCCGGCCTCCCTCCCGGGAGTAACCTGGAGGCGCGCGCCGCCCGCCCCCGGGCGGAAAAGGTCCCGGCGGCGAAGGCCTCCGGGACCAGGGGGGAAAGGAGGAAGGATGGTGAGGTCAATTGTTTTCGGAACGGCCGCGGCCCTCGCCGCGGCCGCTTTCGGCCTCCACCCGATGGTGAGCGTCATCATCGGGTGGGTTGTTGCCGGGGCCGTCCTCGCGACGGCCCCGAGGAAGAAGTAAAAACCCCCGAGAAGGGGGGTTCCCCCGGGCTTCGCCCGGGGCCTTTTCTTTCGGCGGCGGCCGCCCCTCCCCCCGGTAAACTTCCGGAAAAGGAGGTGCAAACAGTTGGGAAATAGCGCACACCACTTCACCCCAGCGCTCACGTGCTCTCACTTCCCGCCACCTCACCCCAGCGAGCCCCCGCCACATACGAAAAGCCCCAAACCGGTATACTCCTCCACAGGAGGCCCCAGGTGAAGGCCAAGCCTAAAGCCGCGCGCAAGCGTACCTCGCAGAAGAGGGCGAAAGCCTTCACCGGAGTCCACGCCCTCCTTGTCTTCCCTTCCGGAGAAGACCACAAGGCCACCCTGGACCTCATGCGCCGCTTCTCGGCGGCCGTGCGGTACGCCTACAATCGCTTGCTTGAGGGTCAGACCAGGGAAGCCCTCAAGCGGGAAAATGGCCCCCTGTGCGTTCTCTTTTGTCTGAACACCCGCTACGCCGACGACGCGGTGATGAAAGCCCAGGCCCTCCTGGACTCCGCCCGGGAGAGAGGAGAAGACCCCCGGAAGGTGGTCTTCGGGGGAAGGAAGCTCTTTGAGACCCTGAGGCGGGGGCACCTCTCGGGTAAGCCCCTGAGGGAGCTCAGGCGGGAGTGGAAGGAGAAGCGTCAGGGCCTCCTCTACTCCCGGGGAGACAAGACCAAGGGGGGCAACCTCAACCTGAGGTTCCTCGTCAAGGAAGGAGCCCTGTGGCTCCGGATCAACCTAGGAGACGGAAGCTACGCCCACGCCCTGGTGAAGACTTCTCACCCGAACCTGAATGCCCTGGTGGAGCGTGTCCACGCCTCCCTCCCCTACAACGTGGAGCTCTCCCTCAAGGACGGCAAGGTCCACGCCACCTTCACCTGGGAGGAAGAGCCCGCTCCCCTCGTGGCCACGAAGGAGAACGGGGTTCTGGGCATAGACATCAACGCCGACCCCTACCACCTCGCTTTAGCCCTCGTTTCTCCTGACGGGAACCTGAGGCGTTACCTCACCCTCTCCCTGGAGGAGGTGGACCAGGCCCCGAACAAAGGAGCTAAGGAACTCCTCCTCTGGAAGGTGGCGCACCAGGTAGTTTCTCTGGCTCTGGAACACGGTGTGGCCATCGCCACGGAACGCCTGAAGCACCTCCCCAAGGGGAGGAGAGGGGACGGCTCGGGGAGGGCCTTCAGGAGGAAGACTCACCGCTTCGCCTACGCCTCCCTCCTCCGGAAGGTCCACTCGTTGGCGAGGAAGAAAGGTGTCCAAGTCGTGGAGGTGAACCCCCAGGACACCTCCACCATCGGGATGCTCAAGTACGCCCCGCAGCTTTCCCTCTCCAAGGACGTGGCCGCCGCTTACGTGATCGGGAGAAGGGCCTTGGGGTTTGCGGAGAAGCTTCCCAGGGGGTACGGGAGGCTTCTCCGGGACCAAAGCTTCAGGGACCACGTCCAGGGCTTCTACGCCTCCAGAGTCCGGGAACTGCGAGCTAAGAAAGCGCGGGAACAAAACCCCTACCTCAGGCGCAGGCTTTCCCGGGAGATCGGGAAAGCGAAGCGCCACCTCTCCTTGCTTTCAAGCCTTCAGGGTTCACCGGGGAGCCAGAGGGAGGTCACCGACGGAAGGAACTCCCCTGGCGTTAATCCCTGGCGGGTCCTGAGGGTAGGCACCTTCCTTCCCCTCCTCGGGCGCGAGGTGCCGAGGGACCTCTCTCCCCTCAAGCCCATCCTCTTTGGGGGATCGTGGGAGGGGTGGAAGGGAGGCTTAGGTCCCCATCCTGGTGGAGGGCCGGAGTGCGCTAATGTGCGCTCTACTTGACCAGGTTCCCGTGAAGAGAGCAGCGACCGCGGTGATGATCGACGGGCCGAACCTTCTCGTGGCGGCCGCCCTCCACCTCCCTCCTCCCCACCGGGTGGACTTCGCGCGCCTCCTCTCCGCCGTCCTCCTCCCGGAGGAGGAGCCCGTCCTGAAGCGCGTGTACCTCGCCGTGCAGAGAAGGGGGGACTTCCTCCTCCGCCTCGCGGGGGCCCTGCGGCACGCCGGCTGGGAGACCCGCCTCCTGCCCGTGGCCCTGCGGGGCGAGGAGGCCGTGGAGAAGGAGGTGGACGTGAGCCTGGCCGTGGACCTGGTCCTCCTCCGGGGGGTGGAGAGGGTGGTCCTGGTCTCCGGAGACGGGGACCTCGCCTACCCCGTCCGCCTCTTGGAGGAGCGGGGGGTCAGGGTGGCCGTGGCCCAGTTCCAGGATGTCATCTCCCTCCGCCTGGCCCGGGCGGCCTCGGCCGTCCGGCTCCTCGCCCCCGAGGCCGTGGCCCTGAGCCCGGCCCTTTAGAAAAATGGGGGAGCGCGAGGGGGCAGTAATCCCCCCCCGATTCATCGGGGGGATACACGGCCCCCCTCGCCCTCTTGCGGAACGGGGCGGGTCTTCCGCTACCATGAAGGTAGTGGAGAGGAAGAACTGGAAGTCCACGGGGACGGCGGTCTACAGCATACGCTACCACTTTGTGTGGTCTACCAAGTATCGCCGCCACGTCCTTCTGCCTCCTGTGGACGCCTCCCTGAAGGAGGTCCTCCTCGCCCTCGCCACCGAGCGGGGCTACGAGGTCCTCGCCCTGGAGGTGATGCCCGACCACGTCCACGTCTTCCTCTCCGCTCCCCCCAAGGAGGCCCCTGCCGCCATCGCCAAGGTGCTGAAGGGATCTACCGCCCGGACCCTCTTCACCCGGCACCCCGAACTCAGGAAGCGGCTGAGGGGACACCTCTGGAACCCGAGCTACTACGTGGGCACGGCGGGAGAAGTTTCCGCTGAGACCATCCGGCGCTACATCGAAGCCCAGAAGGAGGAAGAGGCGTAGATGCTTCTCCTAACCCTCAAGGCCCAGATCCACGCCGCGCCCGAGGAGGAGGCCGTCCTCAGAGAGGCCATGCGTTCCGCCACCAAGGTCTACAACGGCCTGCTTTGGCACCTCCGGGAGGCCTACAAAAAGACCGGGAAGGTGGACCTCTCCCGCAAGAACCTCAACCGCATCCTGAAGGGGCTTCCCCGGGCTAAGGACTACTACTCCATGTCCGTCCAGCTCACGAGAGAGGAGGTGAGAGAGGCCTACAAGTCCTTCTTCGCCCTGAGGAAAGAAGGAAAGACGAAGCATCAGGCTCCGGGTTTTCGGCGCAGAGAGTACCTCTCCCCGCTCAGGTACGTCCAAAGCGGCTTCAAGGTGGAGGGGGACAGGGTCACGGTCTCCCTGGGCACGGGGCGGAAAGACGGGATACGCCAAGTCTCCTTCCGCATCACCCACCGCCCTGGGGTGCGGTACGAAAGGGTGCGGCAGCTCTCCATCGTCTACGACACGCTCTCCGGGCGCTTGGAAGCCCGTCTGACGGTGGAGGTGAGGGCCAACCCAAAGCCAGGAGAAGGTCGGGTAGCCCTGGACCTGGGGGAGACGATCTTGATGGCGGCGGCCTTTGATGACGGGAGCGTGCACCTTTACTCGGGCCGGGGGCTCAAGGCGGTGCGGCGGTACTGGCAGAAGGTCCGGGCGAAGCTCAAGCGGGGCTCCCGCAGGTGGAGGGAGGTAGCCCATCGGGAGAGGGCTCAGGTGAACGATCTTCTACATCAAGCCGCCTCCCACTTTCTTCGTGAGTGCGTCAGCCGAGGCGTGGGGGAAGTCGTGGTCGGGGACCTCTCGGGTATCCGGGAGGGCCTAGACTACGGCGAGGTCCTCAACCAGAGACTCCACGCCTGGCCCTACCGCAAGCTGGTGGAGATCCTGAGGTACAAAGGCGCCCTCATGGGCATCGCCGTCTGCGAGGTGGAGGAGTGGAAGACCTCCATCACCTGCCACGCCTGCGGGAAAGCCTCGCCCTCCAACCGGAGGCACCGGGGGCTCTACGCCTGTTCCTGTGGCTGGAAGGTGCAGGCGGACGCCAACGGGGCCCTGAACATCTACGAGCGGGCCTTCCAGGTATCTCCCGTGAAGGGGAGTAGTGGCCGTGTGGCGCGGCCCGTGGTCCGGTCGTTCCGTCTGGGATGGCACGGGGTCCACGAACCGAAGCGCAAGGAAGAATCCTTGCGCGCATCCTGAAAGGGATGCCCCCGGATTCATCCGGGGGAGGACGTCACTCTCCCGCGAGCCCCAAGGCCTCGGGAGCGACGGTCCCCTCTAAGGCCCCCGCCAAGAGGGGCTTGGCCAGGTACCGCTCGGCCTCCTCGAGGCTCTTCACGGCAGGGAAGACCTCTAAAGCTCCGGGGAGCTCCGTCCCGAAGGAGACGAAGCCTTCTCTGCCCGCGACCACCCAGAACCGGTCCCCGTCCTTGTAGACGAGGACGCCCTGCAGCCCCCGGACGACCCCCGCCCTGAGCGGGAAGAGGCCGAGGCGGGCGAGCTCCCGCCCCACCCTCCCCGGGACGAGCAGGCGCCAGATCCTCCGGGCCTCGAGGGCCCGGGAGACCTCAGGCTTTTCCAAAGCGAACCTCCTCCTCATTCCTCCCCCAGTCCCGCCCTGGCGACCTTCAACTCGAGGGCCTCCAGGGCCTCCTTTTCCTCTTCCAGCCGGGAAGCCCAGGCCTCCTCCGCCCGGCGGGCGACGTCGCCGAGCCAGGCGGCGTACTCCTCGAGCCACGTCGCCACCTTCAGGACCTCCCCCGGTCCTCCCCCCGTGAGGCGGAGCAGGGCCTCCAGCTTGTCCCGGATCGAGCTCGGGGAGAAGTGGGGGTCCAGAAAAGCCTGGAGCTGGGTCGTCCCGCCGCTTTCGAGCCTGCGCTCCGCCTTGAGCACGGGGCTCCCCTGCGCGAAGGAGGCCCCGCCCGAGCTCCAAGAGAGCGTCAGCCTGAGCTCGCCCCCCGGGACCGGGAAGGCGAGCGCGCGCTCCTCCTCCAGGAGCTCGCCGGCGAGGGGGTGGAGGAAGGGGTGAAGCCCGCGCAGGCGCCCCACCCCCCTCCGCACCTGCTCCGCGGCCACCTCGAGGGCGGCCAGGTAAAGCCTCTCAGCTTCCTGCGGGCTCATCTTCCCTCCTCTCCTTAGACAGCGGCGGGAGATTCTCCCGCCGTCCAGGCCCCCCGTCTCTCTGCCTCGGGGGGCCCAAGCCTCGGGGGGGGCCGGGGCTCCTACCTTTCCAGGCCCCCCACGGCCAGCCGGGCCTTGAGCTCCTCCCTTCTGTGGTTCCGGCGGGGGCTTCCCCCGCTGCCTCTCAGAGTTTCACCCGCACCACCTTGGCCCAGGAGGGCGCCTCGGCCTCAGTGGTGCAGGCCACCACCACGGGCACCCTGGGCCGCTCCTCGGGCCAGGGGGTCTCCCCGTCGGTGAAGACCACGATGAGGTCGGGGTCCCCCTCCAGGGCGGCCCGGATCCCCACCCGCATGTCCGTCCCCCCGCCTCCCCGCAGGGCCACCTTGCGGTGGGAGCGAACCCTCTGGGGCCCTCCGTGGACCTCCGCGTCCACGGAGTAGACCGTGAGCTCCCCAACGCTTTGGAGGATCCTCCGCACCTCCGCCAGGGCCTGGGAGAGCTCGCGGTCGGTCACGCTCCCGGAGGTGTCCAACACCAGGGCCACCTTGGGGAGCACCGCCCGGTGGCCGGGAAGGATCGCCCCCAGGAGGAAGGGGGTCCTGCGGTGGAGGACGCTGTACGTCCGGGCTCCCCAGCCCCGCCTCGGGGCGAGCTCCCGGGCCACCGCGGCCCGGAGGAGGGCCTCCCAAGGCACCTTGGGCTGGAGGAGGTCCTCCGCGCACCGGAGGAACCCCTCGGGGACGTCGCCCCGGGTCTTCCGGGCCTCGAGGATCCGCCGGGCCACCTCCCGCCGCAGGGCGGGCACCAGGGGTCCCTCCTCGCCCTCGGGGGCCTCCTCGGGGGCGTCGAGCCCGCCGTACCCCTGGAGGACCGCCCGGGCGAGGTCCTCGAGGGCGAAGGGGCCTCGGTACTCGTGGGAGCCGCGCCCTTGGACGCCCTCGGCCCCGTGAGGACCTCCGGCGCCCCGAGCCCCCTGACCCCCCCAGGCATCCCGAGCTTCTCGATTTCCTTGAAAGCCCTGGGATCCCTGCGCTCCCCAGGAGCCGTGAGCGCTCTGAACACCCTGGGTGCCCTGAGCGCCCTGGGCTCCTTGAGCCCCCTGGGCACCCAGAGAGCCATGGCCGCCCTGCGCCCCTTGGGAGCCTTGAACACCCTGGGAGCCTTGAGCCCCCTGGGAGCCTCCCTGGGAGCCTTGGGAGCCCTGGGAACCTTGAGAACCCTGGGAGCTTTGAGCCCCCTGAGTTCCCTGGGTTCCCTGGGTTCCCTGAGCCCCCTGAAGCCCCTGCGATCCCTGCGGTCCCTGGGATCCCCGAGAAGCCCGAGGAGCCTGAGGGCCTTGGGGCGCTTGGGCTCCTTGGTTCCCCTGAATCCCTTGGGCGCCCTGTCCCCCCCGGGTAGTGCGACCCCCCTGGGAGCCCTGGTTCCCTTGGTTCCCCTGGGAACCCTGGGAACCCTGAGCGCCCTGGGAGTTGCGAGGATCCCGAGCCCCTTGGGCTCCTTGGACTCCCTGATTCCGCACCCGCTCCGCCGCCTCGAGGAGCCTCCCCAGGTACTCCTCGGCGAGGAGCCCCCGGGGAAGGCCGAACCTCTCGGGGAAGAGGGCCCCCTCGGGGAGCTTGAGCCCCAGGCGGTGAACGTCGTCGTTGATGGCGAGGTCCGCCGCGACGTTCGCCGCCCGGTGGGCCTCCTCGAGGCTCAGGCCGTAGGCGAGGGCCTGCTTTGTCATGGCCTCCCACCGGTCCTCTCCCGGCACGAGCCCGAGGTAGACGTGGGCGAGCTCGTGCAGGAGAGTCCCCTCGAGCTCGTCGTCGCTGAGCCCATCCGCCAGGGACCCGAGCCGGATCCGCGCCGTCCGGTCCACGGCGGCGACGAAGGGGGCCTCCGTCACCTCCAGGCGGGCGGCCCAGAGTATGGAGTCGAAGTAGGGGAACCTCTTGCCCAGGACGAACCTGGCGTCCTGGGCGCGCCGTAGAAGCTTGAGGTTCATCTCTCCTCCTTTCACATAGGCCGGGGGGATCCCCCCGGCTTTCGAGCGACCTTCAGGCCCGAGCCAGCCGCGCCTTGGCCCCGATCTCGATGAGCCGGGGGCCGAGGACTTCGCGGGAGAGGGGCAAGGCGCTCACCCGCCTTTCCTCCAGGGCCCGGTTGAAGCCCTGGATGAGCACCCCGGCCGCCTTGGCGGCCAGGTCGCCTTGCTCCCGCTCTTCGGCGGCGTAGCGGAGCACCCGCCACACCGCCTCCCAGCGGGCCTCGAGGTCCTCCAGGGCGTACCGCACCACGCTCATGAGCGTGGCGTGGGCCCGGTCGTCCCTCTCCGGGAGGGCGCGGGGGTTCGAGAGGACCTCCTCGGGGGCGGGGAGGTCCATCTCCCGGAGGAAGTGGACGAACTCGAGCCCCGCCCCGCCCACGGCCCCCTGGGCGATGAGGGCGGCCACTTCCTGGCCGTACCCCATCGCGAGGGCCGCGGCCACCCCCTTCGCCGCCATCTCCCAGCTCCGGGGGGAGGGCCACGCCCTTCCCTGGAGGACGGGATCCTTCGGGAAGCTCATGAGCACACCGGGGTTCCTCTCGAGGAAGACCGCGAGGAGGGCCATGACCTCCCGGGTCTTCGCCTCGAGGACCTCAGGGCGAGGCTCAGGGGCGAGGGCCTCCTCGATCCCCACGTCAAACCCCTCCCGGAACCCCTGGACGATCCGCCCGTGGTCCGCCTCGAACTCGAGGTGGACCAGGCGGTTCGCCATGGCGGGCGGCAAGGGGGTCTGGGTGGCCGAGATCTCCTCCGGGTTCGAGGCGGCCACCCGGTACGTCCGGAGGATCCGCCCCGCCACCCGCCCGTTCAAGATGAGTTCGTAGAGGGCCGCCGCCACGGACGGGGGCGACTCCACGAGCTCGTCGGCGAAGAGGACGGGGTCCTTCTTCCCCGCCTGGTTCGCCTCGGCGATGGGCTCCGCCCAAGGGGGGAGGGCCAGGTACACCCCCCGCCCCCCCTCGCGGGGGACCGGGATCCCCCCGATGTCGGTCGGGTCGATGGTGGACCCGATGAGGGTCACCACCTCCCGCCCCCGGGCCCGGGCGAGGGCCCGCACGGTAGCGGACTTCCCCACTCCAGGGGGGCCCCAGAGAATCCCGGGGACTCCCGCCGCCATCAGCGCGTCCAGAGCCTGGACAGTCCTGTTCCAGTTCATTGCCACCTCCCATACTCAAGCCGGCGGGGCCGCCGCCCCGCCGCGGCCTCACCGCTTCGCCGGCTCGCCTTCGGCCTGAAGGACCTCCTTCCTCTCTTGGGAGAGGAGAGGCGCGCTCTCCAGGGCCGTCCCCAAGGCCATGGCCGCCGCCAGCCCCGAGAGGACCGGGTCGTGCGGGAGGAGCACCGCTCCGAGCAGGGCGAAGGCCCCGGGGGCCAAGGCGAGGAAGGGTCGGCCCCGGGAAAGCCCCGCCCCTTTCAGGGCGAAGAGGACCCCCAGAGCCACGCCCGCGAACAGGAACGGGCCTCCGAGCTCCGCCCCCGCGAGCGTCGCCCCCGCCGCGCCGTATGCGCTCAGAAGGCTCGCGTGCCGCCGCGCGAACTTCCTCAGCATCTCCACCTCCGGCGGAAGCCCCGCCGCGGGCCGGTAAGCTCTACCCGTGGCGGGGCTTCTCTTCGTTATAGGGCTCTTTCTCCTCACCCTGGCCCTCCTGGAGGACCCGGGGCGAGGGGACAGGAGCGAGAGTCCCCGGGGCTAGGAGCGTCCCGCCCTGCTGTAGAGCAGCTCCGCCTTCTCCTCCAGGTAGGGGACGAAGCGCTCCAGGCCCCAGACCCTGAGGTGCTCCCCGTCCCCGAGCTCCACGAAGAGGGTAGGGTAGACGCCCGCCGCCTCCTTAAGCCCCACCGCCTCCAGGACCGCCTGGACCTCCTGGGAGTCCTGGAGGAGCACCGCCGCTTCCGGGATCTCCTTGACCTTCATCGCAAGAAGCGAAGGGGCGGGGGAGACCCCGCCCCGGCCTCTCCGCCTCGCCTAGAAGGGGAGGTCCTCCTCGGGCGGGAACTCCCCGAGGGACTCGTCCCGCTCGGCCTCTTCCCGCCCCGCGAGCAGGGGCTTCACGAAGAGGGCCTCCACCCGCAGGTCGTAGCGCTTGCCGTCCTTCCCCTCCCAGGCGTCCACCCGGAGCCGCCCCTGGACGAAGAGGGGCTGCCCCTCCTTGGCCTTCTTGAGGTCCTTGGCGACCTCGTCGAAGGCCTTGACGTCCACGAAGGCGGAGGGGGCGTACCCCCTCTCGTCCCGTGGCCCCCCGGTCTGGAACCTCACCCGGGCTACCACCAGGGTGGGGGTGCGTTCCTCCACCCGCACCACCCAGCCCCGGCCCACGAAGAGGTTCACCCCGGGGACCTCCCGCACGTTTCCGCGGGCGTCCGGGCTGCTCGCGCCCGTGGCCTCCGGGTCCACCAGGTGGAGGCGGCGGGCCAGAATCCCCGTGTACACCCGCCCCTCCTGGGTCTTGTACTGGCTCAGGGTGCCCTCCGCGAGGAGGGGCATCCCCGTCTTGAGGCGGTCCGCCCAGGCCTCGGCCCGCTCCTTCAGGGCCTTCACCGTCAGGTAGTAAGGCCGGGCGTCCTCCCCGGCGAGCCCCACCCGCAGGATCGCCGTCCCCGCCGGGCTGTACCGGAGGTCCACCTCCGTCACCCGGCCGGAGACCACCACCGTGTGGTCAGCGTAGGTCCTGCCGTTCATCTTCTTCTCCCTTTCCTTTACTGCGACCATGTTACCTCCTCGGACGGCCCCTTCCTTCTCCGAGAAGCCGCCCACGCCTCCGAGGCCTCGAGGGCCGGCCTCTCACAGGCCAAAAACCCGCGGGGGCTTCGCCCTCGCGGCCTTCACGCGCCTCCCCCGCGGGCCTTCGCCCGCAGCCTCTCGAACCGCTCCCTCAAGGGGGC
>Ga0207827_100196_pt1 | contig 35515 bp, 37 predicted proteins | sample CeladaPassaB1F02_FD_187479 | JGI IMG/M metagenome (GOLD analysis project Ga0207827, IMG submission 187479) | Cellulose-adapted microbial communities from the Joint BioEnergy Institute, USA - Passage B1F02 (SPAdes) (version 2) | ecosystem: Engineered > Bioreactor > Continuous culture >...
GTTGCCCACGTGTTACTCACCCGTCCGCCGCTGACCGAACCAGAGCAAGCTCCGGTTCAGTCCGCTCGACTTGCATGTATTAGGCACGCCGCCAGCGTTCGTCCTGAGCCAGGATCAAACTCTCCAATAGAAAGTTGATTGGCTTTTGCTTTGGCCGCAGCACCAAAGGCGCCAAGCGGCCTCAGCTTTTTGTCCTGTCTAGCTTCAGCCGCTATCGGCTCGCGACGCTTCGCGTCCCGCCGCGGCGGCGACAGCCTCCTCGCGGGCCTCTCAGCGCGTTTCGCCGATAGGCAAGCGGCCTCAGCTTTTCGTTGCGCTTCGTTTCGTTCAGTTTTCAAGGAACGAGATTAGTCGATATAAGCTGCTTTCTCTTGCAAGAACCAGTTCGATGAACTTGCCTCTCGCAAGCAGCCTCTTTATATTAGCATAACATCCTTTCGATGTCAACCACTTTTTTTCTTTACTTATCACCACCGAACATCTCGTTCAGCAGCGACGCTATTTAATATACCACCCTAATCTCCAAAATGCAATATCTTTTTTAAATTTTTTTTGGTTTTTTAACCTGTACTCTTCTCAAAAGCCCCCACTTCTCATTATCTTAATATGTAATCCTTCTCCTTGGCAACCTCTCTAATTCTCCACACAACGATATTCCTTGCGAACCCTTTTCTCGATCCCTCCATAAATAGTCATTGCAGAAGAAAGCAAAATCGACAGTCCCACTTCTTTTCCCGTATGATAAAAAACGTTCAGAGATAGGCTCCTTTCTGCCTTGTATAACTAAAACATCAAGAGGGTTGTGTATGCCTCACGGTTGTTACGCAAAACCATGAAGGACAGTACCTGATCTTTCGTACACCATAACCGATCATTTTTGTTCAAAATAAATGAATACGCCCACCGGCGGACGCATACATTTCAATATCCTATGTTGTTTTCAAGGAGGCATCTAGACTTTGATTCGCCTTTTAGCTTCACCATCTGGTTCGAACCCGTCTTACTCGTCTTCCCTTTCGAAAAATGAGCAGGCGATCCTAAACGCTCTAGTTTCTTCGCCTGTGCTGTACACATATCCAAATGAACGACAACTGCGATTTGAAATTGCGCTGCGTGCCAACATCGTCCGAGCTGCAATCGACTTAGCCAAGAGCCGGGCGCGGTTTGCCATTTTTCGTTTTTCGCGCTGTAACAGCCAGTTTTGGGCGCGGGACGAGCGAGGCGGTTTTCAACTGCGACCGGGCATTCCTCCTTCAGAAGCGATCAACGACATTTTCGTGAATAGTGAACTATACGCCTTTGAGTGCGCGACAGCCATTGTCATCGTCTTTTACAAAGCGGTGCTCGACACGATTGACGTATCAGCGTTCAACCGCCTGTTCGCCAATTTGCTCCTGTATGATTGGCATACGGATCAAGATCTTGGCATCCATACAAAAAAGGGAGAACATTTTCTCCCTGGAGACTGCCTCTATTTTAAAAACCCGGAATTCGATCCGATGACGCCGCAATGGCAGGGGGAAAACGCGATTTACTTGGGCGATGGCTTGTTTTATGGGCACGGCATCGGCATTCAACCAAAAGAAGGCATTATCAATGCGCTCAATCGGAGAAGAAAACGGGGAGCGACGAAATCCGCTTACCTTGTTCCCCAAATTACGCAAGTCAACTTCGCGTATTTGTCCCAATTCGCCCGCCCGTTGAACGAATTCCGCTTGCCGCTTCGCCCATCGTTTATCACCGGAACATTAGGGTCCGCTACTTTCTTGTATCGTTAGCGGCCCTTTTTCATTTTTCTCCCACAAATATAGCCCGATTCCTGTTAAAATAAAAATACCCCCGACCCATTGAAACAGGCGAAGCTGTTCGTCAAACAGCCAATACGCCAAAGCTGAAGCGCCGATGGGTTCGAATAAAATCGCCATCGACACAGTCGATGCGCTCACCCATTTAACAGCCCAGTTCATCACCGAATGGCCGAACAGCGTCGGGATCAGGGCTAAAGCAAGAAAACAAAGCCAATCGGTCGGCTGGTACGTGGTCAGTGAAAAACGCGATGCTACGGCATACACGTATAATGTCGCCGCGCTGATGCCATAGACGATATAGGTATACGTCATAAGCGACAATCGTTGGCGCAATTCTTGGCCGAATAGCCAGTACGCTGTCACCATCGCGCACGCCAATAATGCCAACACATCCCCATACAACGCTTCTCCGCTGGCTCGAAAGTCGCCCCAGCTGATGAGGATGCTTCCAACAATAGCCAAAAGAGCGCTCCCGATCGCACCGATCGTCAGCCGCTCACGGAAAAAGAGCGCTCCTCCAACAAACGCAAACAGCGGCTGCAGCGTCACCAGCACGACGGAGCTTGCAACAGAGGTATAGTCGAGCGATTCAAACCAAAGAATAAAATGAAATGCAAGCAACACGCCGGAACAAATGGAAAACAACCAATCGCGCCAGGAGATGCGCGTTAGTTCATGGAGGCGGCGGAGAAAAAACGGCGTCATGATGACAACGGCGAAAAAAAGCCGATAAAAGGCAATCACCGCCGATGGCGCTTGCGACCATTTGACGAAAATGGCCGACGTCGATACGGCGAGCGCACCGATCAATAAGGCGGCATACGCCTTTGTCAGGCTTGGCGGCTTCACGATTTCCACCTCCTTGCCAACTGTTTTTCATACCATTATATCATGAACGGGGTGAGAAAAGATGATGTTCGATCCGTTCCTCAAATTAGGAATTTCAGCCATTCTCGGATTGATTATTGGGCTGGAACGGGAGTTGAAGCGAAAACCAGTTGGGTTGAAAACATGCCTGGTCATTTCGATTTCCAGCTGCCTGTTGACGATCGTTTCGATTGAATCGGCGTACGTCTTCCCATCCAAAGACCATATTACCATGGATCCGCTCCGTCTGGCCGCCCAAATCGTATCCGGGGTCGGTTTTTTAGGAGCAGGCGTGATTTTGCGCCGCGGCAACGACAGCATCACCGGACTGACGACGGCCGCCATTATTTGGGGAGCAGCAGGCATCGGGGTGGCGGTTGGCGCAGGCTTCTATTGGGAGTCAGCGTTTGGCGTGGCGCTGCTCATTGTCAGTGTCGAACTCATTCCATTTTTAATTAACTTTTTCGGACCGAAGCAGCTGCGCGAAAAAGAAGTGTTGCTGCAAGTCACAATCGCCGATGAAAAAAATATTGCGAAAGTGATCGATCATTTAAAGCAGCAGCACATCAATATTAAAACAATGCGTATTAAAGATGTGGAGGAAAACCAACACTTATTGAAACTAAGGGCCGTCGTCGACCAACGACGCTCGACCGCCGACATTTATTACGCCATTCGCTCCATTGACGCCATCGTCCATGTCGATATTGAAGGCGGCTGATAAAAAAGGATTGCCAATAGCCGCTCATCTCGATATAATAGAGCATGGACAAAGCGTCCGTATTGTTTTGGGGCATTAGCTCAGTTGGGAGAGCGTCGTGCTGGCAGCGCGAAGGTCACCGGTTCGAGCCCGGTATGCTCCATCCCCCCCTTGCGTGGCAAGGGGGGTTTTTTGTTTAATCGGGAGAGACGGCTGCGCCAAAACGCTTCGTCGACGAGCCAGAGGCCGTTCTCTTCCAACTGGCGGCGGGCAGCCAAACCACTGGTGAGCAGACGCCCACCGCACTCTGCATTCCATCGTGATCATCTCTCAGGATGGTTCTTTATATTTTTTTAAACGCTCCTCGAGCTCTCGGCGCGCTTGTTCGATGTCAAAGTCGTCCTCTTCTGGCTGGCTGTAGTCCATGTTTAGCCAATCCGGCACGATCTCTTTGCGGATCGGCTTCCGCATCGTTCTACAGCTCTCCGTTGAAGAAGAAGTAGACCGTTGGTTCAGCCGCTGCTTTCGAAATGCAAGCTGTGCCGCACGCACTTCGTCGACCGTGCGATACCCTTTTTCCACCCAGTCGCGCAAGATCGTCTCGACGTACACCCACCGTTTCGCCCCGTTTTCCACCGCAATTTTTAACGCTTCTAAGACGAGCTCCTCGGACGTGTCATCCACCCACACATTGATTTTTTCCCGCAAATACCCTCCGATCGCCCCAAACCCGTTTTGCTCACAAAAGCAAACAATCTCCTTGTAAACGCGCACACGCTCGTCGTCTTCTTTCTCTTTTCTGTTTCTCTCTGATGTGATCTCTGTCGTATTCTCTGGTATGGGTCTGTTCACATTGAGCACTCCGATTGACCAAGTTGACCAGCTGGACAGCCCGGTTTGAACAGATGGTCGGGCGATTTCGTCCATCGGCTGCCCGTTTTGGACAGACGGACGGTTGATTTCATCCATCGACCGCCCATTTTGGACAGATGGACGAGCCCATTCATCCACTGATCGTTCAGTGAAAACCGGCAAATCGGCAACTTCATCTGCTGGCCGCCCACGTTGAACCGATGAATGGGCCATTTCATCCGCTGGCCGCCCGCTTGGAATGGGTGGGCAGACCATCTGCTTTGTCGTCGATTTATTTTGTATCGACGGATCCTCCGATTTTCCTTTCGTCCCTCCATCTTGAACCGATCGAGCGGCCCATTCATCGCTCAGCGGTCCATATGGAGCTGGTGGAACAGCCGTTTCACCTGCTGTTCGCTCATTTTGGATAGATGGACAAGCGATGTCACCCTCTGTCCGTTGATTTGGCATCGTCAAAGCGATCGACATACCATCGCAAGCCGACCCACTGTCGTCTTGCGTGATGGCAGCGCTATCGGAACCTAGCCCTTTGCCATCTTGAACGGCCGACGTGCCCCCTTGAAGCATCAGAATGCGATCTGGAACAATTGAATCGCCCTCGTGGGACATCGGCGCACCATAGGAAACGGTTGAAAGGCGATCGAGAACGGTTGAGCCGCTGTCCCCTGCTGGACCGCCATTCTCCCTCCCGGTCTGTTCCTTTTGCCTGATTAGCGTTTTTCGCGTCCATTCGGCCAGTTTGTCGTAATCGATCCGGTACCATTTCGTTTTATCGATTTTGGAGCGGTTAAAATTCGCCGAAACGATGATCCCGAGCGTTTCGAGCCTCGTGATAATGCGGCGAATCGTGCTTTCCGACCAAAACGGAAATTGCTTCTGCCAATCTCCGTACGTGTTGTACACCCACTTGTGGCCGTCACGAATGTTTTCACTTTTCTCCAGCCAATAATGCAGCTGTTGGATGATAATGCTTTCATTCAACCCGATCTCCACAGCGAGCTGTGGTAAAATGATTAGCGGCTCATCGTCTAAAAGCAATTTAGTCATCGTCCCTCTCCCCCTTCATAAACGATGAATGAAGAATTCGTTCACAGCCAAATTTCTTTATGATCGTTCCATTTCTTTGATAAACTTTATTTCGAACGCCATCAAATCGCCAAATGACGCGACAACAGCGATGTTGGACCGATTTCACGCTGAAAAACGCCAAAAATACGGATAGAATGACTGAATATCCGTATAAAAGAACAAATCGGCATATTCCATCACTTTCGTTGAGATGGAACATTACGCACAAATACGCCAAAAACAGTTAAATATATGTTAACAGAGCAAATGAGGGCTTTTCATTGCTTTCATCGCGTCTTTGCTGAAACGATGCAACGTGAAGCAACATCTTTTCGAACGGAGGGAGAGCGTTGAAGCAAACTGCCATTCTGTTTTTTTGCTTGATCATTCTATTTCCTGCTTCTGTTTTCGCCCATCCGGGCACATTGGATGAATTGGGCGGGCATTTTCGCAACAGCGACTGCACCTACTTGCTGCACGAACCGACCGCATTGGCAAAACAGGCAAAAACGAAAGAAGAGCTAATCAAGCTCATTCAAACATACAACGGCAATGAACGATGCAAGCGGAATCTCACTCCAGAGCGGATTGACTTAGACGGCCATGCGCTCGGGGGAAAAGAGGACGACGCTTCGCTGCGGCTGGGCCGGACATACAAAGCGGCATTGGTGGAGTGCGTGGACGGGGACACGGCCAAATTCCGTGTGAACGGTCATGTGTATACGACCCGCTTTTTGTTCATTGACACCCCGGAAAGCACGATCGAAGTCGAGCCATATGGAAAAGAAGCGAGCCAGTTTACATGCTCCCGCCTGCAAAAAGGGGACATTGTGCTTGAAACAGACGGGCATACGTTGTTTGACAAATACCAGCGGCTGCTCGCTTGGGTATGGGTCGGCAACCGCCTGCTGCAAGAAGAGATCGCTAAAGCGGGGCTAGTCGAGGACTTTTATGACTATGGCGATTACAAATATGAACAGCGCATCCGCGAGGCGTACGAGGAAGCAAGACGAAATGGCGTCGGCATGTACAGTGGACGCTCCGCTGCAGAAAATGAAGGGGCTGCTTCGGAAACAAAGCCAGGCTCAACACCAAACACAGAGCGGAAAACAGCGCCAAACACCGAGCCGCAAACCGAAGAGGAGACGGACAAAACCGATCGCGCACCTCGCCGTGAACAAGACGCGGCCGCTTCCGAACCATCGAGCGGCCTCGTCCTTTATACGTTGCTCGGCGCGGCGGCGGCTGCAGCGGTGTATTGGCTCATCCGCCAGCGGAAATGACGACCGCAACCCCAAAAAGGCCTGTCCGTATCGGACAGGCCTTTTTTGGATAGGAAGCCCCTCTTTAGCCGCTCGTTCCGCCACCGCCTTGAAAATAGCTTCCTCAGCGATTTCCGCACACGCGGCTTTTCCATGCCCGTTGTTTCTGGTCATTGCTTCGGGAGCAACTCTTCCACGTCGGCGGCATCGCCGGCCATTCGCCCCGACTCCGCGTCGAGCCGACGGAAGCCATATTTTTCGAGGCGCGCCATTTGCTCATCGGTCAATTCTGTGTACGCAATGACCGACGGTGTGCCAGACGATTTGTAAATCAAGTTGCCGGTCACTGGGCATTGAAACGCATCAGCGACAAATCCTTCCCCATCTTGGATGGTGAATAATCGAATGGGCATCACGTTCATGTTTATTCCCTCTTTCCGTACATCGTCATGATTATCACTGCCCGATTCGTCGTCTTTTTATACGAGCCGTCTGCCGACGATGACTAAATCGCGTTCAATGCCGTCAAGCTCGGCGATGCGCGGGAAATAGCCCCATCGTTCAAACCCGAAGCGGGCAAAAAGCCGCAGGCTCGGCTCGTTATGAGCGAAAATAAAGCCGAGCAGTGTCTTTATTTCAAGCGCTGGCGCCTTGTCGACCGCTTGCTTCAGCAGCTCCGTCCCCAACCCTTGACCGCGGTGCGATTCGGCGATATAAATGCTCACCTCCGCCGTATGGCGGTACGCCGGGCGGCCGTAAAACGATTGGAAACTGAGCCAGGCGCAAATATCGCCGCCATCTTCCACCACCCAAAGCGGCCGATGGTGAGGATCATGCGCTTCAAACCACGCTTTCCGGCTTTCCACCGACACCGGCTCCAAGTCTGCTGTCACCATTCGGCTTGGGATCGTTTCGTTATAAATGCGGACAATGTGCGGCAAATCCGCCGCCTTTGCATCACGAATCAACCATCGTTCCATCGTGCATCTCCACCTTTTTTCCATAAGCATTTCGTTTCCAAAAGCAGAAAAAGCGGGAGTATAATCATAACGATGCACAGAGAAAGAAAGGGGAAAAACATGAAACGCCAGCTCGTTGTATATCTTGTGTCGCTCGCCGCGTTTCTCGGCCCATTCACCCAAACGATTTACACCCCTATTTTACCAGAAGTGAGGGCCGCGTTTGCGACTTCTTCCTTTTTGATTAACTTGACGATTTCGATTTTCACCTTTTTCCTTGCGATGATGCAAATCATCTACGGACCGCTCACCGATCGAAAAGGGCGGCGCACAGTGCTGCTTTTTGGCCTTAGCATATACGTCGCCGCTTCGCTCGGCTGCTTTTTCTCGACATCCATCACCGCCCTTTTGTTGTGCCGCGCGTGGCAAGCCGTCGGCATCGCAGCCGGATCAGTCGTCGCCGCCACCGTCATCGGCGACTTATTTGTCGGCAAAGAGCGGGGAAAGGCCATGGGAACGTTTCAAATGATGGTCTCGCTCGGCCCTGTCGTCGGGCCGATCGTCGGTGGGTTTTTGGCTGAACACGTTCCGTTTCGCGCCGTCTTTTTGGCGCTTGTGGCCGCTGGCGGCTTGGTCGGCATCGGCAATTTCCTGTTGCTGAAGGAAACAAAACCGGAAACAGCCGCTTCAGCCCCGTTCCGCCTCGCCGACTTCGTTTCGGTGTTCCGCCACCGAGCCGGGTCGTCGATCGTGCTGCTCGGATTTATGCAGTATTATTCGCTTTACAACTTTCTTGTGTTTTTGCCCGGCATTTTGACCGATCGTTACGGATTGTCGGCGCAAGAAAAAGGAACGGTGTATTTGGCCATGTCATCGATGATTGTGATCGGCAGTTTTCTTGGTGGACGGCTTCAAGGTCGCTTTCCGGAGCGGCGCATCATCTTGACGACAGCGTATTTGACGACAGCGTCCATTTTCTTCTTCCTGCTCACCGCCTGGCAGTCGCTTGAGCTGCTCGTTGTGGCCATCGCCATGTTCGGCTTATTTTTGGGCCTTTCGCTCCCGGTGCAAACCACTGTGTTGACGAACGTATTTCAAGCGAATCGTTCGACGGCGATTGGCGTGTACAACTTTTTCCGCTATATGGGCATGGCGTTCGGACCGATGATCGGCAGCGCGCTGTTGGCCATTGGCGGTGATCGCCTCGTCTATGCGGTCGATGATGTCCTCTTTCTCGCTTGTGCCCTATTCCTGACAGCGCGCATCGCCCGCATCGCCAAGCGTCCATCCTCGGCCTAGCCGTCGCGCGGATTGCTACGCTCTCCATTGGGGACGGTCGCTCGTTTCCTTCGCCAAAATGCGGAAAGCGAACCTTCCGTTCCCCCGCTAAAGCCTTGAAGGCCGGCGAAAAACGGCTGTGATGCGCCAATCAGCGATAGTTCGCCGAAAAAGAAAGTGGGTTCCGCAAGGTTTTTTCGTTGAAAAACGGGAAGGATTAGCCGTATTTTGCACTAAATCACCTCCTACGTTTCCTCAGCAAAGGCCAAAAAAAACGGCGTAAGCCTGGAATGACCAGACTCACGCCGTTCTTTTTCCGTCCAAAGCAGCCGCCCTGAAAGCCGGCGACGCAAGGAAGGAAACCGCCCCACGCAAGAAAAATCTTGCACCGCCCGGCTGTATTCCCTTTTCTCTCATCAAACGAACGAATCCGCCGCTTTTCACCGCCTTGTTTTCGCTCCAACACAAACATCCTATCTTGTGCCGCCACTGAAGCCATAGCGCCCGGCAACGAAACACCGATCCCTTCTGCTTGGCCAGCATTGAAAGCGGGCTTTCGGCAACGATTAGAGACTGGGGATGGTGGAGTAAGGACAGCGGAGCGGCAACCGACGATCGGCAAGCTTCTCCATCCGCTGCAGCATCAAGACGCGAGCGCCTGTCACTCGCTTCCCGAACCGCCTTTTTTCTTCCACTTCATCAACGTCTCATAAACGATCGGAACGATGATGAGTGTCAAAAGTGTAGAGCTTGTCAATCCACCGATGACAGTCACCCCGAGTCCTTTGGAAATCAACGCCCCGCCTTCTAGTCCAAACGCGAGTGGAAGCAACGCGCCGACAGTGGCAATGGCCGTCATTAAAATCGGGCGCAAACGCGTCCCGGCCGCTTCCAACAGCGCCTCGCGCGTCGACAGTCCATCGCGTTCTTTATGAATGACGCGATCAATCAAAACGATGGCGTTCGTCACCACAATCCCAATCAACATCAACATGCCGATCAGCGCCGATATGCTGATGGTTTCGCCAGCAATAAACAGAGCCAGCAGCGCACCAATGACGGTAAACGGCAGCGAGAACAAGATGGCAAACGGCGCCAACCCGCCGCCAAACGTGACAACAAGCACAAAATAGACGATCGCTACGGCAGCGAGCATCGCCAATCCGAGCTGGGTGAACGCCTCTTCGATATCTTCAGTGACTCCTCCCATGTGCACATCGACATTGGACGGAACACGCAACTTGTCAACGGCCTTTTGCACGTCCGCCGACACAGCGGCGACGTCTTTCGTCGTCACTTCCGCCGACACGCTTGCGTATACTCGGCCGTCATAGCGCTGAACTTCGCTGTACGTATGTCCTTTTTTCAACTCGGCCACATCTTCAATCGGCACTTGGACACCAAGCGGCGACATGACCGTTTTCTTCATCAAATCACGAATATCATCGTATGGCTCTTTTTCAGTCGCAATGTAGACGTTGAGATCTTCACCGTCTTGCTTGACCGTCGCAATCGCTTGGCGCCCGCCATTGTCGGACAAGGCCGCTGCGATTTGCGCAGCAGTCAGCCCAAATTCACTTAATTTTTTCTGGTCAGCGACAAGCGTATATTCTTCAAACCGGGCGGACATGCTTGTTTTCACATTCGTCAGCTCATCATGACCGCGCAAAATGTCTGCTACGTTCTCAACAATCGGCTCGATCTCTTCCATTTTGTCTCCATACACATTGATCTCGATGGCATTGGATGCTCCTGTGCCCGAAACGTCTTGGCGCTGCCATTCCCCTTTGTCTCCGCGCTCCTCAAGCGCCTGCATCACTTTTTCCTTCTCTTCGGCAAAGTTTTTCACATCGGGGTCATACTCAACATAAAACAGCGCGGCATTGTTTTGCCCCGGGTTCATCGGGTTGCCCCCGCCGACAGACAGTTGAATGTTCTTTACTCCATCGCGCTTCTCGAAAAACGCCTCCACTTCTTTCGCGATGCGTTCCACTTGATCCGCCGTTTGCCCGGGAGCAGGACTGTACGTAGCCACCATCATCTTTTGCTCATCGGACGGCAAGAAGCTGACCCCGACATACGGGACGAGGAACAAACTTGCGACAAGCAACAACACCGCTGCGCCGCTCACGATGAGCTTATGATCGAGCGACCAACGGAGCACCCGTTTGTACCAAGACGCCAGGATGCTTTTTCGTTCCTTGGTTCGGGCGCGTTTCGCTGCCGCGCCGCTGCCAAACAGCCGGTGAGCCAACGCCGGCACAACAGTGACGGCGACAAGCAGCGAGGCAAGCAGCGCAAATACGATCGTCAGCGCAAACGGCAAAAACAGCTCCCCGACCATCCCTTTGACTAATCCGAGCGGCAAAAAGACGGCCACCGTTACAATCGTCGACGATGCAATCGGGATAAACATTTCTTTCGTTGCTGAGACGATCAGTTCTTTTCCCGCGAGCGGTTCGCCCGGCAATGTCATGCGCCGGTAAATGTTTTCCACCACAACGATCGAATCATCGATGACGCGGCCGATCGCCACCGTCATCGCGCCAAGCGTCATGAGATTGAGCGTAATCTCCATCTCATGCAGCAGCAAGATCGCTATCAACAGCGACAGCGGAATCGACACGACGGAAATCAACGTCGTGCGGATGTTGCGCAAAAACAGGAAGATGACAATGACCGCAAACAACGCGCCAAACACCGCTTTATTCACCATCGTGTTCACCGAATCTTCAATCGGCTTCCCTTGGTCAAACACGGTGATGATGCGCAAACCGTCATAGCGCTTCTCGAGATCTTTGATTTTTTCCTTGACGGCGTTGACGACAGTGACTGTATTGGCGTCTTGCGCTTTAACGATTTGCACGCCGATCGACGGCTCGCCGTTCGTCCGCGAGATCGATTCCGCTTTGGCGACGACTGCCACTTCCGCAAGATCACGAAGCGGGACGGAAGGAAGGGCCGCAGCTCCGCCCGTTTGGCCGAACCCGCTGTTTCCCGCTCCTCCCGGCACCTGCCCTTGCCGGCCGGAAGCAGCGCCTTGCGTTTGGGCCGATGGTCCTTGGCCTGCTGTCATTCCTTTCATCTGACCGCCTGCTCCCATGCCTTCACCGCCTGCTATCGGTGACTGTGCTGCTCCGGTAGCCGAGGCAATCGGAATGCGGAGTGCTTTTAAGTCATCGACCGTTACGATGCGGCCGTCGATGACGACCGATTTTTCCGTATCCCCAAACGTATACAGCCCGAGCGGAAGTGAAACAGCGGAAGCTTGAATGACGTTGATGACCGATTGTTCAGTCAGCCCGTACTGTTGCAACTTCTGTTCATCGAAGCGAATGGTCACTTCTTGCATTTGTTGGCCGGCGACTTCCACTGAATCAACACCATCGATGCCCTCCAATTCCGGAACGACATGACGCTCAACCGTTTCCGTCAGTTCGGCCAACGATGCGTTCGGATTGGTCATGCTTAACGAGATGACGGGAAAAGCGGAAAAGCTAATCCGTGAAACATCCGGCTCCTGCGCCCCGTCAGGCAGCTGCAAACGACTGAGCGCCTCTTTCACTTCGTTTTGCGCTTTGTCCATATCTTTGTCGAAATTATATTCAATTTGTACAAATGAGGCATGTTGAAACGAAGAAGAACGGACAACCGTGACGCCGTCTAAATGTTCGACCCGCTGTTCAATCGGCTCCGTCACCTTCTTCGCCACTTCTTCCGGCGTAGCCCCCGGATAAACTGTCGAGACGGAAATGAACGGAACGTTAATGTTTGGGATCGTTTCGAGCTTCATGTTCATTCCCGAATACAACCCCGCCACAGCGACAATGATCGTCAAAATCCAAATGGCGAGCTGATTATTGAGCGAAAACTGAATGACTTTCCTCACGCGCTTCTCCCCTTTAACTCCATGATCATATTGGTTCCACTTCCCTATGACTATATGGTCACAAGTTATATACTAATTGACCAAATGGTCATTTGTCAAAAAGCCCACCTCATCTGGTGGCTGAAAATCGATCCACCATGCTGCTATGTATTCGAACCCATCTCTAGAAACAGGGGGATATAAGCAAGATGGGGGCTGTTTGCTATTCATGAACAGGACGTGAAGCAACTATATTAAAGCTTGGGCCGTGCCCATCCTAAGAAAGGACGGGGGAGCTTTTTTATTGTTGTTAGCCACTTGACTGATTCCCCCGTTTTACATAAAAAATCCCCACACCTTCCTCTCCTCCTTGCAAAATCCAAAAGGACGAAATGACTTCTATACGTCATTGGACCGTCAAAATGCCAACAAAAATCCGCCCTCACTCAATGAGAGGACGGTTCATTCGGGTGGAAATCGACACGGAAAATCGCGTGCCTTTCATGACAAGAATGCGGCAACGGTGGAGAAACGACTGCTGTCTTGACCCTAAACCGTGCCGAAACAAAGGCTGTCTTGACCCATTCGGTTAGTGGGCGCCTTCTCCCTTTTCCTCCAGCTCGGCCACCGGCACGTCCCGACGTTCATGGAGCCGGCCGTCGCGCAAATGGACGGTCGCCATTTGTTTGTCCTCGTCATACCCGTCAATCCAGACCGATACCCCGTTGTAATACACCGGAATATCGGCCGGTGACGAAACGATTTGTTTCACACGATTCATGTCCATAACCCACTGCCCCTTTCCGTGATGTTTCGTTTCCTAGTATGAGAAAGAACAGGAATGTTTATGCAAAAACCGTCCACACTAAAGAGGGAATTGGAGAAAAGAGGGGTGGATGATGAGAACGAGGGATGTGCTTGTCTCTTATTGGCGAATGCCGGTTGTTCTCCGTTTGTTCGCGACCGCCAGTGTCCTGATCGTATTGTTTGGCGCCTTTATGCGCCTGATCGAACCGGAGACGTTCCACACCGTCTTTGACGGCATTTGGTGGGCGATTGTGACAACAGCGACGATCGGCTATGGCGATATCGTCCCGAAAACGGTCGCAGGAAAGCTCGCAGCCATGGTGCTCATCGCTCTTGGCACCGGAATCATCGCCGCTTACTTTGCTTCGATATCGGCGGCAGCGGCCTCTCGGGAAACGGCGCTCACCAACGGAGAGCTCCCGTATGCAGAACGAGGCCATGTCATCATTGTCGGCTGGAACGAGCGGACGCGGGAAATGTTGCTTCGTCTGATGCAACGCGGCTCGCCGCTCCGCTTCGTCCTCATTGATGCGACCGTGCCGTCCCATCCGTTGCCGAACGTTCCGGTTCACTTTATTAAAGGATCGGCGCACGATGACGCGGTGCTCGAAAAAGCGAATATCGGCCACGCTCAGTTTGTGCTCATTACCGCTGACCCGCATAAGGCAGAAGAGGACGCCGATAAAGATACGATCGTCGCGCTGCTCGCCGCCAAAAGCCTCAACCCGTCGGTGTATGCCATCGTGGAAATCTTGACCGCTCGCAACGTCCAAAACGCTTTTCGCGCTGGAGCAGATGAAGTGATCCAAACAAACTTGTTGGCGGGCACCGCGATGGCAGCCAGCCTGCGCTCGCCGGGAATCGCCAGCGCGATCGAAAGGATGCTCGGCCGATTTGGCGAACAAACTTTGCGCCTTCTCCCCCCTACCGAGCAACAAATCGGTCAGCCGTTCGCCGCTGTTCAGCTGTTGCTGCTTGAGCAAAATATGATGCTGCTTGGCGTCATCCGCGGGGATAATGGGAACCTTGCTGTTTTGCCGCAGCGCCCGATCGAAAAAAATGATCGCCTGTTCGTGTTTGTTCCTTAATCGAGCAGGCGGCGCTCCAGCTCTTGAACGAGCGCTTTGCCGACGGAAATATATTGCTCTGGAACGGTCGCGTCCGGGTCTTGCGGTTCAGCAAATTGGTTGAACGCCGCTCCCGCATTGCCGACATCTGCGAAATCGTCAATGCCGCGTTGATATTTATGCGCAAGCAAAAACGGCCGCCCAAACTCGACTGTCGTGCCATGCGAGTCGAGCTGCCCGTCGACGGCTCGAAACGGCACGCGCAAAAATTGGTAGCCTGCATGGTCAGCGATTTTATAGTCAAAATAGCCATGGTCGTAATCCCAGCCGCCGCCAATCACATATCCAAGCGGCTTTAATTTTTGTTCTAAATCATAAAGTTGAAACTGCTTTCCTTCTAACCGTGACGGAATTTCCCTCATGCACAACCCCTCCTTTCCTTTTATCGTTTCCCGTTTGGCGGCAATTATTTGTCCAACCGCCGAGAAGGAACATAACACCATGGAGCCGCCTTTGGCGCCCCTCGCGCCATAGAAGGAATTGATTGTTGACGGCTTCTGTCATTCGCCTGAACCGGGCGCCGATGTCCTAAACAACAAGCGGACGGGGCACAAAACAAAAAACGCCTCTTCCCCCGACTAAGGGAGAAGAGGCGTTTTTCATTTCGATTCACTCGTCGGTTGGACGTGTTGCCACATGCGGCCCAAACCGGCATTGCCTGCCGAGAAAAAGCGGCTTGGCCCTCCTTTTGTTATTTCAATCGTTTCTCCAATTCGTCTTTCAGCTCTTCGTAGCCCGGTTTGCCTAAGAGGGCGAACATGTTTTTCTTGTACGCCTCAACGCCCGGCTGGTCAAACGGATTGACCCCGAGCAAATAGCCGCTCATGGCGCACGCTTTTTCAAAGAAGTAAACGAGGTAGCCGAACGTATATTCATCGAGCTTCGGCAAGGTGACGACCAAATTCGGCACGCCGCCGTCCGTATGGGCGAGAAGCGTCCCTTCGAACGCTTTCGTGTTGACGAAGTCGACTGTTTTTCCAGCCAAGTAGTTCAGCCCGTCCAAGTCGCTTTCTTCAGCCTCGATGACCAATTCATGGCGCGGCTCTTCGAGTTTCAACACCGTTTCAAACAAGTCGCGGCGCCCTTCTTGAATGTATTGGCCAAGCGAGTGCAAGTCGGTTGAGAAGTCGGCCGAGGCCGGATAAATGCCTTTTTGGTCTTTCCCTTCGCTTTCGCCGAACAGCTGCTTCCACCATTCGGCAAAATAGTGCAAGGCCGGTTCGTAGTTGACGAGCAGCTCGATCGTTTTCCCTTTGTTGTACAAAATGTTGCGAACGGCCGCGTATTGGTAAGCGGCATTTTCTTCAAGCTCTGAGCGGCTGAAGTCTTCGCGCGCCTTGGCCGCTCCTGCCATCATGGCATCGATGTCAGCGCCGCTGGCGGCAATCGGCAGCAGTCCGACCGCTGTCAATACTGAATAGCGGCCGCCGATGTCATCCGGAATCACGAACGTTTCATATCCTTCCTCTTCAGCGAGCGTCCGCAGTGCACCGCGCTTGCTGTCGGTTGTCGCATAAATGCGGCGGCGCGCTTCTTCTTTGCCGTATTTTTCCTCAAGCTGCTTGCGGAAAATACGGAAAGCAATCGCCGGCTCGGTCGTCGTTCCCGATTTGGAAATGACGTTGATGGAGAAGTCTTTTCCTTCAAGGAAATCAATGACCTCTTTCATATACGTCGAGCTGATGTTGTTGCCGACAAAGATGATTTGCGGTGTGGACCGTTTCTCTTTCGGCAAGGCATTGTAAAACGAATGGTGCAGCATCTCAATCGCCGCACGCGCCCCAAGATACGAGCCGCCGATGCCGATGACAAGAAGGACATCGGAGTCGGATTGAATCTTTTTCGCCGCCTGTTTGATGCGCGCAAATTCGTCTTTGTCATAATCGACTGGCCAGTCGAGCCATCCTAAAAAGTCGCTGCCGGTGCCAGTTTTTTCGTGGAGCGAATGGTGCGCGACTTTCACTGCATCGCGCAAGTATGTAAGCTCATGTTCGCCAAAAAAGGCGAGTGCTTTGGAATAATCAAAACGAATATGGGTCATCCAATTCCGCCTCCCCTTCAAGAATCGTTGCCTCCTTTCACTTTAGCGGAACGGACAAGGGAAATCAAGCGCCGCCCTTAGTCGAAAGCGGATTCAATTCCGACAATTTTCGCCGAGCCGTACGGCTTTCTTTGGCGGCCAACACGCGATGGTCCTCGCCGAGGCGGTTCTTTCCCTTTATGCGATGCGGCTGCCATCGAAAAAGCCGGCTTGGCATTCAAACCGCCGGCCGGCTTTTTCGGGCTTTTATAAAGATGCGCGCAAAATGGCGAGCACATCGTCGCGCTGCAGTGTTTTGAAATGGCCGAACTCGCCGAACGCCATCGCTTTATCTGCCATCAGTTCGAGATTCTCCTCGCCAATGCCATAATCGGCCAACCGCGACGGCGCCCCGAGGCTCGACCAAAACTCGCGCAGCCGCTCGATGCCCACCAGCGCCACATCGCGTTCCGCTTTGCCCGCCGGATCGACGTCAAAGACGCGCACCGCCAGTTGGGCGAAACGGCTGACATTTTCATCAAGCACATGTTTCATCCAGTTCGGGAACAAAATCGCCAACCCTCCAGCATGCGGGATATCGTACACGGCGGAGACCGCATGCTCGATATTGTGCGTCGCCCAATCGCCGCGCACGCCCATTTGCAAAAAGCCGTTTAAAGCGATCGTGCCCGAGTACATGATCGTCTCGCGCAGCTCATAGTTCTCCAAGTCGTTTATGAGTTTTGGCGCTGCTTCGATGACCGTTTTTAACACCGCCTCGCACATCCGGTCTTGCAGCGGTGTGTTCGGCGTATGGTGGAAATATTGCTCAAACACATGGGACATCATATCGACGATGCCGTAAACCGTATGGTCTTTCGGCACCGTCATCGTGTATGTCGGATCCAAAATCGAAAATTGCGGGAATGTCACCGGGCTGCCCCAGCCGTACTTTTCTTGCGTCTCCCAGTTCGTAATCACCGAGCCGGCGTTCATTTCCGAGCCGGTCGCCGCCAGCGTCAAGATGGTGCCAAACGGCAGCGCGTCGGTGACATCCGCTTTTTTCGTAATGAAATCCCACGGGTCGCCATCAAATTTCGCCCCAGCCGCGATTGCTTTCGTACAGTCGATCACGCTGCCGCCGCCAACAGCAAGCAAAAACTCAATCCCTTCCCGCTTGCAAATGTCCACACCTTTTCTGACGGTCGAAAGGCGCGGATTCGGCTCAACGCCTGGCAGTTCGACGACTTCGGCGCCGATGTCCGTCAATAGGCCGATTACTTCATCATACAGTCCGCTCCGTTTTATGCTGCCGCCGCCGTAGACAAGCAGCACTTTTTTGCCGTACCGCGGCACTTCTTGTTTAAGCTGCTCAATTTGTCCTCTCCCGAAAATCAATTGGGTTGGATTGCGAAACGTAAAGTTCTGCATATGTATCTTCCTCCTTTTGCTTCTATTATCGCGATGCCCGCCATGGTTGTAAAGCAAGGCGCTTCGGCGGCAAATCATGCATATTTTCTGCGGTGATGATTCATTCTATAAGTGAATGAAAGGACTTTTCCAAAGGAGGCGTACATGATGGGAACATGGCAGCGCATTGCTTTGTTGTTGACAATCATCGGCGCAATCAACTGGGGACTGATTGGGTTTTTTCAATTTGACTTAGTCGCCGCCATTTTCGGCGGTCAAGATTCCATCTGGTCGCGCATTATTTACAGCCTTGTCGGCATCGCCGGGCTGATCAATTTGGCGTTGCTGTTCAAGCCGACCGAGGAGATTGAACGCGCCGAACCAAAAGCGACGCGCACATAACAACGAGACACTCACCGTCTGACGGTGGGTGTCTTATTTTTTCGATAAATCTTCTTTCTTTGACTGCTCAATCCATTCGCGCAACTTTTCTTTTAACGGGCGAAAGCCGGACTCGAGCGGCATTTTCATGCGCACCTGGCGCTTTTCCCTCTCCCTGTCCGGTTCGAGCGCCTTTAAGGACAAACTCGCCCGCCCGGTCTGGTCGTCGATATCGAGCACTTTGACGGTCACCTCGTCACCAACATGAACATACTCGCGCACATCTTTCACAAATTGATGTGAAATTTCCGAAATATGGATCAGCCCTTGCATGCCATTCTCCAACTGGACGAATGCGCCATACGGCTGGATGCCTGTCACCTTCCCTTTCACAATTGCTCCTTGCTTCATCGTTGACAAGAAAAACACTCCTATTGATTAGTTTCATTTATATTTTTGTATTATAACATAACTAGGAAGGAAAACCCAAAAAAAAATGTCCCGCCTATAGCGGAACATCGTCGGTTACAAGCGCGCCAAAAACCGTTTCATCCGTTTAATGGCTTCCTGCAGCTGCTCAAGCGACGAAGCATAGGAACAGCGAATATAGCCTTCCCCGCTGACGCCAAAGACGCTGCCGGGGACAACGGCGACTTTTTCTTCGATGAGCAGCCGCTCAGCAAACTGCTCGGACGTCAAACCGGTCGGCTTGATGGACGGAAAAGCGTAAAACGCCCCGCCCGGCAAATGGCACGGGAGCCCGATTTCATTGAGCGAGGCAACGAAATAGTTGCGTCGCCGCCGATAGCTGTTGCGCATGTATTCAACCTCGTGCTCCCCATTGCGGAGCGCTTCGAGGGCGCCGTATTGCGCCATCGTCGGCGCACACATCATGGCGTATTGATGGATTTTCAACATCGCCTGCAAAATGTCTTCCGGCGCGGCCGCAAAGCCAAGACGCCATCCCGTCATCGCAAATCCTTTGGAGAAGCCGGAAATTAAAATCGTCCGTTCACGCATGCCGCTAACGGCGGCCATGCTTGTATAAGCTCCCTCATACGTCAGCTCGGCGTAAATTTCGTCGGCGACGACCAGCAAATCATGCTTCTCGGCCAAGCGGGCGAGCGCTTCGAGTTCCGTGGGGCTGAGCACCGTTCCGGTCGGATTGTTCGGCGAACAAATGATCACCGCCTTCGTTCGCTCGGTAATCGCCTGTTCAAGGTGCGCCGGCGCGAGCTGAAACCCGTCGGCGCCGGACGTGTGGACCGCTACTGGTGTCCCGCCGGCGAGCACAACAAGCGGCTCGTAAGCGACAAAACTCGGTTGCACCACGATCACTTCATCGCCCGGGTCGACGATCGCCCTTAGCGCCAAATCAATGGCTTGGCTCGCCCCAACCGTCACTAAAATTTCCGTCTCCGGACGATATTCGACATGAAACTTACGGCGCAAATAGGCGGCGATTTCTTGGCGCAGCTCGGGCAGCCCGGCGTTCGCTGTATAGGACGTATAGCCTTGCTCCAGCGATAAAATGCTCGCCTCGCGGATGCTCCAAGAGGTGACAAAGTCCGGCTCACCGACGCCGAGAGAAATGACGCCGTCCATGCTTGAAGCGAGGTCGAAAAAGCGGCGGATGCCAGACGGCTTTAAGCCCGCGACCGTTTCGGACACATACGTGTTTCTCGTTTGCGATTTCATGGCGACACCACGATGCGGCGATCTTGATCTCCTTGGTCAAACACAATGCCATCGTGTTTATATTTTTTCAAAATAAAATGAGTCGTCGTCGAAATGACGGAGTCAAGCGTCGACAATTTCTGTGAAACGAAGTGAGCCACTTCCGCCATCGACCGCCCTTCAATGACGACTGACAAATCATAGGCACCGGACATTAAATAGACCGATTTCACTTCCGGAAAACGGTAAATGCGCTCTGCCACCTCATCAAAGCCGACGCCGCGCTTTGGAGTCACCTTCACATCGATCATCGCCGTCACCCCTTCATGGCCGTCCGCCTTGTGCCAGTCGACAAGCGCTGTGTATTGGACAATGACTTTCGCCTCTTCCAACTTTTTGACGAGCGCCTCTGTTTCTTCCAACGGCAAATCGATCATTTTCGCCAGCACATCGATCGGCGTCCGTGCGTCTTTTTCCAATATTTCGATAATTTCCAGCTCTTTATCGCTCAGTTTCACGGAACATCCCTCTCTTTAAACAGTTTCGCTAAGCCGGCAGCCTGGTTGATCAGCGTCACGCCAGGAACGAACAAGACGCGGTTCGCTTCAATTCGAGCAGCCGGCGGGCAAGTTTCAGACAGTCATGAAAAGGAATTGCCTTGTCAAACGCGAATTCATATATAGACTGAATGCGGGCAGCGAGCGTGCAAGCATCATCTGTGTCGTATACGGCCTGAAGCACGTCGATCGCTTCCACCTCGTACGCGCCGTTTCCACAGCCGAACGGATCCCAGGCGTCAATGGTCTCAAGAAGCAGCCGGTTCAATGGTTGTCCGTCCATGCGCCGCCATTCACCTTCTTTCTTGATGTATGATATAACCAATTATAAGCCATTGATTCGAAAAAAAGAAGGGAGAACATGCGATGTTTTCATTTGACCAAATCATCGACCGCCGGCAAACGCTGTCGGTGAAATGGGATGATGTGAAGCGGGTGTTTGGTTATGAAGATGTATGGCCGATGTGGGTGGCGGACATGGATTTTCCGGCTCCCCAAGCGGTGCAAGAAGCGCTGCAAGCGCGAATCGAACACGGGATTTTTGGCTACACTGTCATTCCTGATTCATTGAAAGAAGCGGTATGTGAATGGCTGCAGCGCCGCCACGGGTGGGACATCCCCCCATCCTGGCTCACGTTTGCCCACGGTGTCGTTCCGGCGGTCGCCGCCGCCATTGAGGCGTTTTCCGAGCCGGGAGACCGCGTCGTTGTCTTTTCTCCGGTCTACCCGCCGCTGTTTGATCTCGTGCGCCGCCATAACCGTTCGCTCGTATTGAGCCCGCTTCGTCTGACTGAAGAAAATTATGCCATCGACTGGGATGATTTGGAACAGAACCTGCCCGGAGCGAAGCTGCTCATCCTTTGCCATCCCCATAACCCAGGCGGCAAATCATGGGCAAAGGAAGAACTCGAACGGCTCGGGGAGCTGTGCCTGAAGCATGGCGTCTTCGTCCTTTCCGACGAAATTCACGCCGATTTGACATTCCCGCCGCATCGGCATGTGCCATTCGCCTCGCTCCACCCGGAGCTGGCAAGACAAAGCGCCACGTTCCGCGCACCGACGAAAACGTTCAATCTCGCCGGCCTGCAGGTGGCCGAGGCGATCATCCCTGACGAGTCGCGGCGCCGGGCGTTTCGCCGCATCCAACAGCGGCAGGGGTTTTTCACCCTCAGTCCGTTTGCCGTTGTCGGGGCGGAAGCGGCCTACCGCCATGGCGAACCTTGGCTTGACGCCTTGCTTGCGTATTTGCAACAAAACATCGACACGACCATTGCCCATCTAGCGGCGGAGCTGCCCGATCTTCGCCCCATCCGTCCGGAGGCGACGTATCTCGTCTGGATCGATGCCCGCGGCCTTAGCCTTTCTGAGACAGAACTAAAACAGCGACTGCTCGAAAAAGGAAAAATCGCCGTCGAATTCGGCAGCAAATTCGGTGCGGAAGGAAACGGTTTTATCCGCCTGAACGTCGCCTGCCCGCGCTCAACGCTTGAGGAAGGACTGCGGCGGTTGGCTGACGCGCTGCGCTAAATCACGTCCATCCAGCGCATGACGCGGCGGCCGTTTTTCCATTCGGTCCACCTCGTCAAAAAAGGTGTCCCGCTGCTGATTAGGGACACCTTTTGCCTTTCAAGCCGGGAAGCTCCCGCTTCGAAACATGAATGCAAACGGGAGCGTTTACGGTGATTTAATTTCCCCACAGGCGATGCGTCCACCCGCATCCCCCGCTGGTTGGGTCATGCCGTCGTCTTTCTGGGCATGAATGACAATCGACGTTCCATCTTTCGTCAGCAGCGACCCCTTTTCCCCTTCTCGCAACGTCACGTTCGGCGCCGTCAGTTCCACGTTGACCGTGCCGTCCTCTTTAACAATAATGTTTGGCAAGTCCCCCGCATGCGCGCCTTCCGGATGAAGAAGCCCGTGCTTTTTCCCATCAGGATTGTAATGGCCACCGGCCGATTGGAAATCCGGCGGCTGGCAGCTCCCTTTTTCATGAATATGAATGGCATGCTCTCCCGGCGGAAGCCCTTCTAGATCGAGTTTTAACCGAACCCCTTCCGCCTGTTCCGTCAACTCAATCGTTCCAATCGGATCGCTGTCGGCATTGATCATTTCCACCGTCCGGCTCGTGCCGTCCTCTTGGCCGCAGCCCGCTAACATAAGCACCGCCGCCAAAAGGACTCCATATTTTCCGCGCAACATAAAACTCCCCCCAGCATGGCAGATGTCACCCGCCAGTATTGCCGAAGGGAGCCTCGTTTATACATCCGACACCCGGCCGGAATCGTCCTTTTTGCCGAGCAGCTCTTGTTCGAGTCGTTTCGCTTCTTTCTCTTGGCGCCGGGAAATCACAATGATGAGCCGCATCGTCAGCACGGCAATTAGCATAAAAATGGAAAACGAAACTAACGCAGGAATATACTCACGCTTATCTTCCGGAAAGTATAAAAATAAATTAAGCACCCATGGCCACATGATGAAAACAACCTTTCTGTCGCAAAATCGTTCACTTCCATTATAACACAAAGAAGCCGCCGCCCATGCAGCAGCTATAAAGCAAATTTTTTCCGAAGCTGGGTGAAATCGATTCGCTCCCCGATCGTCGGCGGCTTTGTCTTCGCCAAATATTTTTTATCGTTTTCAATCAATCGAAAGATCGTATACGCGGTAAACGCATCATCGAGCGCGCAATGGGCTTTTCCGATCCCTTCGTTCCCGTATTCCTGCACCGCCTTGCGCAACCCAGTCTGGTTTTTATTCCCAAAGAAGCGTTTATACTCCATCGCCAAATCGCGATGTTCGCCGGTAAACGGAAAATCCACTCGCGCCGACTGGCAGTTTTCCCGGAGCACTTTCATATCCATGCTTCCCCATGTCACCACCGTCGTCGGACGCTCGCGATCATATTGCCGAAGCAAGGAAACGAGCTCATAAAAACTCATTCCGCCGTCAATTTGCGCTTGGGTGATATTGAGAAACGACTTGCACCGGTCGGTGAGCTGCGGAAAACGGAGCGGTTTCACATAAGCGGAAAATTGGCTTTCGATCTGCTCGTCAACGACCGCGACCAGGCCGACTTCGATAATTTCCGGGCAAAATCCGCCTGGGTTCGTTTTCGTCTCCGGCATCGTAAATTCAAAATCGAGAAATAAATATTGCGGGACGTCCATCGTCGCCTCCCCCCCTTTCTGACGCACAGCCGCAGTCCGTCTTACTATTATTATATCACGGGGGAGCGATTGTTTATTTCTTTTTTCAGAAAATGACGAAAAAGAGGCGAATGTCGGAAAGGAACTTGACTCCCTTGAAAGAAAGACATCCCGCTTTTTTCTCATCCTTTCGCTCTTTTCGTTATGCTTTCTCTCCGTTCAGCCAAATCATCACGAACCGTTCCTTCCCATGGCCGAACCCCAGAGTAGTAGGCGGCGCGGCTGATCAAATGAGCCGACACCGGGGAAGTTAAAAAAAGAAAGACAATGGCCAGCAACAAACGGGAGTTGAAATGATGATGCTTCAACCAAAAATAAAAGAAGGTCCCCGTTAAAATGAGCATAATCCCAAGGGTCGTGCTTTTGCTAATGGCATGGCTTCTCGTATAGACGTCGGGAAGGCGGAGGGTGCCGATCGCGGAGATCAATGTCAGCAGCGCGCCTGCCATGACGAGCAACACGATCAGCCCATCAATGATTCCCGTCACGTTCAATCACCACTCCTTTTTGCAAAAACTTCGCAAACGCCACCGTACCAAGAAACGCCAAAATCCCGATCAACAAAATAATTTCTAAAAACACACTTGTCTCCAACACCATTGACAACACCGCGACAATCCCCGCCAGACAAATTCCGATCGCATCAAGCGCAATGACCCGGTCTGCCACGGTCGGTCCTTTGACCACTCGGTATAGAAAACAAATCAGTGCGAGCGATAAAATGATTAACGCGATATTGAACACCGTGCTCATCGGCTCACCTCCAAAATCGTCCTTTCAAACGATGTCTTAATTTGCCGAACCGCTTCATCCACATCCGGTGCGTCTATCGTATGAATGTAGATCAGCTGTTTGTCATCAGAAACATCCATTACAAATGTCCCTGGTGTCAACGTAATCAAGCTCGACAACAAAGTAATCTCCCAATCTTTTTTCACCTCCAGCGGGAGGGCGAAAATGCATGGTTTCATGTTCAGCGACGGGGAAAGAACGATTTTTAGCACGGCCCAATTGGCCAAAAGCAACTCTTTAATAAAAATGAGCGCCAGCTTTCCGATAGTCAACAGCGGCATAACATAAAACGTTGTTGAGAAATATCTCCGCAGCGCAAACACGATCCCCAGACCGATCACATAACCGATAATAAACGATGACACATCAAAAGCATCCACAAGAAACATCCAAACGAACGCCAAGATGAAGTTAAGCAACAACTGCTGTGCCATTTGCCTCTACTCCTTTAGCACGGACTCAATATACATCGACGGATCCGCCAATGTCGCTGCCGCTTGGGCGATATATGGCCTTACAGCCTCAGCTCCAACACCGTAGACAACCGCCAGGGAAAGAAGGACGACAATCGGCACATACAGCGGGGCGACCCGCTTTTGCTCGTACCCGCGCGCTTCTCCCCAACAAGATTGAATAAAAATTTTCATCACCGAATACAGGACAAGCAAACTGGACAATAGCACGATGAGCGCAAACAGAAGCTGTCCTTTTTCAAACGCCGCCCGGACAATGAGCGCTTTTCCGATAAACCCGCTGAACGGAGGAATGCCGCTAAGCGCCAGCGCGGAAAGGAACACAGCCCAGCCAAGCAGCGGATAGGAGCCGAGCAAACCGCTAAACCGTCCGATTTGATTCGTTCCGGCAACGTACGCGATCACCCCGACAATGAAAAAGAGCGCCGTTTTCATAACCATGTCTTGCAGCAAGTAAAAGATCGTTCCTTCCATACTTTCTTCCGTCATTAAAGAGATGCCGAACACCATCACCCCGATCGCCGCAACAATGTTATAAATGGCGATCTGCCGCATATCCCGGTAGGCGACGGCGCCGATGACGCCAAACACAATCGTTGCGATCGCCAGCCACGCTAAAATCGTATGAGTATAACCGATATCTTGACGAAAAATCAGTGAAAAAGTGCGTAAAATCGAGTACACCCCGACTTTCGTCAGCAAGCCGCCAAATAACGCCAGCACGGCTGTCGGCGGGGCGGAATAGGCTCCCGGCATCCAGACATAAAACGGAAACAGCGCCCCTTTTAACCCAAACACAATGAGAAAAAGGATGCAAATGACTGTCAACACGGCTGTGTTTCCCGCTTCAGAAATCCGGACGGCTAAGTGCGCCATATTCAATGTGCCGGTGACCGCATACAAATAGCCGACGGCAATGACAAACAATGCTGATGAAAAGACATTGATGAGCATATATTTCATCGTTTCTTGGAGCTGAATTTTCGTGCCGCCGTGCACAAGGAGCGCGTATGAAGACATGAGCATGACTTCGTAAAATACAAATAAATTAAAAATATCCCCAGTTGTGAACGCTCCGTTCACGCCAACAATGAGAAACTGAAAAAAGACGTAATAGTACATCGACGACCGCCGAAAATCAATCGTAAAAAACGAATACAGCAGACAAGCCAGCGCAATCACGCTCGTTGTCAACACTAACAGCGCTGACAGCATGTCAGAAACGAGCGTAATCCCAAACGGCGCCGGCCAATTCCCGACATCGAGCTTCTGCACTCCTTCATGGTGAACAAGACGAACAAGCCAAAGGCCGGCTGCAATAAGCAGTCCAGCTGAAACGAGCGAGATGGCCTGCTGCGCCTTTGGCGACTTCGCAAAAAAAATCAATATGACCGCTGCCGTCAATGGAATAACAATCGGAAAAATCACCGCATTAGTCATGGTCTTCCTTTCCCCTCATTCTCTCAATGTTGTCCGTCCCAATCTCTTGGTAAGAACGATACGCCAAAACGAGCAAAAACGCCGTCACCCCAAAACTGATGACAATGGCCGTTAAAATGAGCGCCTGCGGCACCGGATCCACATATTGCTCGGCCTGTTCCCCCAGCAACGGCGGCGCTCCTTTTTTCAATCCTCCCATTGTCAATAAAAGCAAATGCGCGCCATGGCTGAGCAGCCCGGTGCCGATAATGACTCGAAGCAAACTTTTGCTCAAAATCAAGTACGTAGCTCCAGCAAACAAGCAACCGATGACGATAATCATGACGATTTCCATTTAGTCTTCCTCTCCTATCGTTTCAATAATCGTCATGGTAACCCCAACCACAACCAAATACACGCCTAGGTCAAACAAAACGGCCGTATGGAGCGAAACATCGCCAAGCAGCGGCAGCATGACATGGCCGTGGGCATGCGTTAAAAACGGCACATCAAATGCGATGCCGCCAAGTCCCGTCCCCAAAGCAAACAACAGCCCCACACCCGTTAACGTCCGGTAAGGAATCGGGATCATCGCCCTGACCGTTTTCAAGTCAAACGCCAACAACAATAAAATGATGGCACCGGCCGTGACGAGTCCGGCAATGAACCCGCCGCCCGGGTAGTAGTGGCCGGCGAAAAAAAGCTGAATTCCAAACAAAATGATCATAAATGTGACCACAGCCGTAACCGTCCGCAAAATGAGTTCATTCATATTGGCTGCCCTCCCCTTTCGGAGCTTTCAGCTTCACTAAGGCATAAATGCCAAGCGCGGCGATCGCCAGCACACAAATTTCAAATAGCGTATCGAATCCGCGGAAGTCCACCAAGATGACGTTGACAATATTTTTGCCGGCCGCTTTTTCATACGCGTTTTCGATATGGTATTGAGCAATGGAAGCAAAGTTTTTCTCACTGTACGCCAAAAGGGCGATCACGCTGACCAATGCGCCGACTCCAAGCGAAATGAGGGCGTTCCCGAGACGAAAGCGAATGCCTTTCTCATAGCGGCTGAGCTTCGGCAAATGATAAAAACAGAGCAAAAACAGGGAAACGGAAATCGTTTCAATGACGAGCTGGGTCAGCGCCAAATCGGGCGCCCGAAATAGCACAAAGAAAAGGGCAACCGTATATCCGACCGAACCTAAGGCGATGATCGCAACAAGACGCGATTTGGCCGCTATCGTCGTCACCGTTCCGATTAAGGCGGCTAGCGCCAATATGAGTTCGTGGATACCCACTTTCGCCAAATGCTCGAGCGAAAATCTCCATTCTACTTTCAAGGCGATCGTCGAGGCAAGCAGCGCCATCATGGCAGAAAAGATATACAGGAAATACGTCCGTACATACCCGGTCATATACCGGCTTGTCAAGGAATACGACTGCACGTCCAACTGCCGCACGACCGTATCATACAAATGATTGAGTGAAAGCCGCTTTGGAAAAGCGCCGTAAATTCGTTTCCACGAATGAAACGTTTGATACAGCAACACCCCAAGGGCAATGACCCCGATCGTCATCCACACTTCGATCGTCCATCCATGCCAATGGCTGATGTGCACGGAAAGCCCTTGTTGGCGGAACACGCCGTTGACCACCGCATCCGTTGCCGGAGCAATTACCGCATCTGACAGCACATTCGGAAACAGTCCGAACCCAATGACAAGGGCGGCCAAAACGGCTGGCGCCACAAGCATCCCCACCGGGGCTTCATGCGGCTGTTTCGGCCATTGAGACGGCTTCGGGGCGCCAAGAAACGTTTTCCCGACAAACAGAAGGCTGTACAAAAAGGTAAAGACGCTTCCCACCCAGGCAAACACCGGGAACAAGATTCCCCATACATCAAGCGAAAACCAATCGGCATTCGCGACTTGAACCATCGCGGCAAAAAACATTTCTTTGCTTAAAAACCCGTTAAACGGAGGAACCCCCGCCATCGACAACGAACCAATGACCGCAATTGTAAATGTGATTGGCATAATGCTAAACAATCCGCCAAGACGCCGGATATCTCTTGTTCCCGTCTCATGGTCGACGATCCCCGCAACCATAAACAAGCTTCCCTTAAACGTTGCATGGTTGATCAAATGAAACACTGCCGCCACCACCGCCGCCATATACAAACGGCGGTCGCCCGGATCGCCATGAAAAGCCAACGCCCCAGCGCCGAGCAGCGACATAATCAACCCGAGCTGGCTCACCGTCGAATAGGCGAGCAACCCTTTCAAATCCGTCTGGCGGGCGGCATGAAACGACGCCCAACCAAGCGTCGCCATTCCCACTCCCATCACGAGCCAAACCCACAGCGGGGAAACCGCAAAAATCGGAGTGAAACGGGCCACTAAATAAATCCCCGCTTTGACCATGGTGGCCGAATGCAAATACGCACTAACCGGGGTCGGCGCTTCCATCGCGTCCGGGAGCCAAATGTAAAACGGAAACTGCGCGGATTTGGTGAACGCACCAAGCAAAATCAAAAGCATCGCCGGCATAAACAACGGGTGCTGCGGCCAGGCATCCGCCATATCGACCCAGTCGCGAATGCTGTATGTCCCCCCGCTCATGACCGAAAGCAATAACAATCCACCAAGCAAAGACAACCCGCCCAACACCGTAATGAGCATCGATTTTTGCGCTCCATACCGCGAGCGGTCGCGCTCATTCCAGTAGCCGATCAATAAAAAAGAGGAAAATGATGTTAATTCCCAAAACAAATAGAGCGCCATTGCATTGTCCGACAGGACGACGCCGAGCATCGCCCCCATAAACAAAAGCAAATACGTGTAAAAGTGGCCAAGCTTTTCTTTTTCCTTTGGCAAATAATAAATTGAATACAGCACGACAAGAGCCCCGATTCCTGTGATTAACAGCGAAAAGAGCAGGCCCAACCCATCCATATACACTTCAAAATCCATGCCGAGAGACGGAATCCAAGGGATCGTTTGTCCATACGGTGCAAGAGGGAGTTGCTGAATGAAGTACAAAAACAACACAATCGGAAGAGGGAGCACAAACCATCCGGTATGGATCGAACGCACATATTTATACAAAAACGGAATGAATAAAGCAAAGATCAACGGTGAAACAATCACCCAGTTTAACATCAACCATCCTCCTTCCCTGATCAATCAACCATCCTGTTTGCCCTTTCCCTTTCACACCGCCCTGCAAGTCCCACTTTGTATTGTATCATAAACTTCCGCCTCTGTCGGCGCAACGGTTTGCTTGGAATCCGGACAGACTTTCACCATATGTGTGTATACGAACACATCGTGAAAAAAGTTTCATCCTCAGCTGGTGAGGGCAAACATCCTGTTTGTGCGGCACCGCCTTCCAATGTGGCGAGTATATAAGTAGTAATACGCAGAAAAGGAGGAGCAAACCAATGTTTTATTTCCCGTCCCCTTCGACATGGGCAAGGCCGTACCCGCCGGTCGACCCCGCCATCTTCTCCCAATCGGCCGCCACTGCCCAGACGCTGATGAACGACGCCTCCGCTGTTTTGAAAAAACTGGCCGAATCGCGCTCATTTGCCGCTTCGGTCATGTCGGCCGCCCAAGAAGGAAAAACGGAGGACGTAAAGCGCCTCATCCGTTCGCTCGGCATCCGCTCGCAAACAGAGGTGTATTTCAATCCCGACGGCATCCGCCTGACGTTGTCGCCGCCGCCTAGCGCGTTTCCGTGCTGCCAGCTCGTCATCGGCTTGCGTTGGAACGTGTTTCCGCCTTTTAGGTGAGTCTCGTCTTTCACCTTGATCGTTTTGGAATCTTTTCCATTCACCGCTTCGATCGAGGCGGGCGCCGCTTCCAGACCATGCATGGCGCTGGAAGCGGTGTTGTCGTTTGCGCCCTGTCCCGCCAGACAAAGCGGGTAGACAACCCCTTTCACACAAAAACGGTTCTTGATCCGGCCGCCGACTTTAGTGAACCAAAAAAGCCGTCGTCTCATCACCGTCCAGCACCAACGCCTCAACGAACTTGCCCGGACATCGTCTCCCGACGGCTCCTTCCGTTCACACTGCGCATCCGATTACGTACGTCGATAGATGATATCACCGACAATGATCGTGATCAAAGAAATCAACATCGTCAGCTTGACCGCCTTGTAGTCTAAAAAGCGCAGCACTTGTTCTTCAAACATGTAGACGAAAAAGAAAATAACCATCAGCACGGCAACAAACAAGACAAACCTTTTTTTCGATTCATGGAAACCGGTTCTCCTTCATCAAAATGCATCCAACATTCAGGCTTTCTCTACATTTTTCTTATTAGAACGGAACAAACAGACGAATAGTGGAATGACGTGAACAAGCAGCGAAAGGCCGATAAACGTTGTGGGAATCCCGAGGTTGTAAAGATATCGAATGCTTTCATTCTTCTCAATCAGCCAATATCCAAGGCCAACAGAAACGGCAGACATGCAAACAACACTAAAGAGGATTTGTCGAATCGATCGGCAGATGACCGTCAGGCAAACGATGACCAACAAATAGAGAATCCAAAAGACATAATCCGGATATTCGCCCTTTTTCATGTTTATACTTTGATAATAGTTAATCAGAAATAACGACGGAGAAAAGAACAAGGTGAACAGTATAAACGTTATTCTCTTGGTCATAAAGATTCTCCTTAATCAATTCACTTAACCCTCGGAATAGTTGAAATTTAGCAATTTAATGGGCTGTGTTCATATGCATGAATAAAAAGCTGCTGAGCATCCTCAGCAACCTTATATTTGGCGATGCAGCTGCAGCAGCTGCAAAGTCATCTCTTCTTTATTGCCTGTATTTCTTATATGTTTGACCACTGCTCCGTCTTTCATGAATACGATATGATCCCCTATCTCGGCCGCTACATCCATCATATGGGTGGAAAAAATGATAATGGCGCCTCTTTCCTTCCTTTCTTTAAGCAACTGGACAAACATGTTGACCCAGAACGGATCCAGACCGTTTGTCGGTTCATCCAATAGCAACAGTGCTGGTTCCCCCAGCAATGCTTGTCCAAATAAAAGCCGTTGCCGCATTCCCTTTGATAAATTTTTCACCAGTTCTTGCTTCTTCTCCGCCAAGCCTATCCTTTTCAAAATTCCCTCTACTTTTGATTTTCCCGTTTTCCGCAATGCCGCATAAAAGGAAAGGAACTCTTGGACGTTCATCATTTGCTGAGCATAAAATTCATCCGGCATGTAGCCGATCTGTGAGACATATGCCTTTCGATTTTTCTGCAAACTGATACCGTTTAACATTACTGTCCCGGAGGTCGGTGCCGAAATGCCAGCAAGAATATGAAGAAGCGTGCTTTTTCCAGCGCCATTCCCGCCGCACAAGACGATGCATTCCCCCCGTTTTGCTTCCAATGAAAATGCGGAAAGCGCAACTTTTGTTTTATATTTTTTGGAAACCTCTGAAACTTGCAATAAGGTCATTGCACTTTCCTCCTTTCAAGCTTCCATGCGGAGAGAATGAACAAAAAAGATGTGTAAATAAATATATATAAACCGAGTATTCCCCATGCCGCTCCTTTCTGCAAAAATGAGACAAGCCCATCGTAGGATTGCCCGAAAACGGCTCCCCCGCCAAGTTGAACCACCAAAACAATACGCAGCAATTCTGCCGGATTGCTTAACAGAGCAATTTTTAAAAGCGGGGCAATCATTGGATAAGGAACCAAACCAAGGACAGCGATAAGCGCGGGCGGCCATATCATAATCAAAAAAAACCAAACTCCAACAGAAAGCGTTAAAGCCTGCCACCTTGTCGCAACGAACGCACCTAGGGCCAAACCGATCACAAGAAAGAAAAAAATTAATGATATCGCAAAGATATAGAGAGCCAGCACCCATTTTACGGACAAAACACTTCCGCTAATCAGGCCGATAGCAAGGCTCGCGCCAAAGCTTAAGGTAAACACAGCCGTTTGTGCGGTAAATTGTCCGGCAAGTTTTCCTATTAAATAGGAAGTTGTCGGCAATGGATACGTGCATAGCAGACGCCACTGTCCATTTTCCATCTCGTTGGCGATGGCAAACGAGCCGCTGATGAGCATAAACAACGGCACAATATACAGCAGCAAATTCGCAATGGTTCCGGTCATGTTTGTATATCCGATTAAAGCAGGAGTATTCCGTTCCAGCAGAAATAAGAGAGACAAAACACTTACCCACAGCAATAGAAGCATGTAGGAAGAACGCTGCCTTATCGCCATGCGCCACTCAGAGTACCAAATGTTCCACATACAATCCCTCTTCCTGTAAAAAAGGACAATCAGAACGATTGCCCTTTCTGTATTAATGCGAATGGTTCATCTCCATATTCGTGCCATGCTCTTGTTTCATCTTCATCATCATTTCTTTGTTCCGTTCCCATTTATGATCTTCTAGCTCTTTATAGGTTAATACTGCGCCTTTATTTTTAGATACGAAATCTTCGGCATCTTTTTTATCTTTGAAAGAAATGACGTTGTAAGCCATCGGTGTTCGAATAGACTTATCGTATACATAGGTAGCTTTATCCGCTTCAATCCAATCTTTTGTATTATAATCACGAACAAACCTTGCTTGTACTTTTTCATCCTTATGCTCGCCAAACCATTTATACATACAGCCGATATCATCGAATACTAGAGTTTTTCCATTCTCAAGAATGATTTCCGTAGCAAACTGGTTGTCCATCACTGCCATATTGCAAACTGCGCATTTATCATTTTTCTCATCAATTGCTACTGGCTTAACTTCCTTTTTGCTGCAACCAGCTACCGCTAATACTAAAATTGCAAACATTGTCATTAATATACCCTTCCATTTCATCTTCTTTTCCTCCCTATCATAAATAAACTTATACTTCCTGCTAACATACTGACACTCACTGCACCTAGCAGCATTTTGGATGATGCATGCATCTGTCCATCATATGTAGCCACTTTCATAAGCGGTGCTTCATCTGTCATGACTTCATTGTCTGGACTTTTCAACAATTTTTGTAACACAATCATGCCCGGCGCTTGGAAAAACAGCTGATACTCTGGCACATCATTCGTCAGCCTCAGGAAAAACGGATCCGCTCTATACGGTATGGCACTCATCCCAGATCCAGTTGTATCCAGTTTTAAAGACGCATCCCAATAATTATGCGCAATCGCATTTTCAGAACTTTTTATCGCCTGTGCCTCAATGACATTTCCAATAAACGCATTATCCGACACAGTGTTTGCATTCGCGTTTTTGAATTGTATGCCAATGAAGTTGCCTCTGATTTCATTAGCTAAAATGCGGTTATTTTCCGCACTCTCCACATAGACGCCAACGCGATTATAAGAAATCTTGTTACGAGCAGCCTCCGTTTCCGATGCATCATATAGTAGCAGCCCCTGAGCATTTATATTCCGATTGTTAAATATCAATTCATTCTCCTCAATTTTTGTTCCCTTTGTTCCCATAACCATGGCGCCCGTAATATTGTCCCGCAAAACATTATTCTTCACGGTTATGTGATCAGAAAACATAATATGTATGCCGTAACGGGAATGGCGAATATCGTTTTGTGTTATCTGGTTGGAGTGGCTGTTTTCCATGTAAATTCCATCTCTCACTTGATCCATACGGACATCATGGATTATATTCCAATCCGACTCCCACAAATCAATCCCGTTTCCCTTCTGCTCCCCTTTCACAGAAACTCCTTCAATAACCGTATTGCTAGTTTGGTCGAGCTTTATGCCAAATTGCTTCGTACGGATATGAACATTTTCCAATCTATGATGTTTGCCTGTAACATAGATCGCCTCCGTATCCTTCCCGTTGCTGCATTGTTCGACATTCACATGCCTCAATGTTACTTGTTGGCCTTGGATCGTGATAACAGGTTTTTTGCTGCAAGAACGAATCGTAACTTGCCCAACCCCTTCTAAAGTAACAGGTTTGGAGAGGACAATGGTTTCATTATACACACCGCTTGGCAACTTAACCACTCCGTGCTCAGGAGCTTTGTCAATCCGAGACTGCAAAGTATCTTCGGCATGATAAGTTAACGGAAAAGTCCAGAAAACAATGAAAAAGAGAAAAAAGCAACAATAATTTTTCATAAAGCAATCTTTCCTCATAATCGTTTTTCCAAGATGAAGCATAACAAATAATTATGTGCAATTTATGAAACTTTCATGTATATTTTCTGACAATATGTATGTAAGATTTTTATTATGATCATCATTTTCATTCATTGCATTGATAAAATGAAAAATCTGGCTCTAATCAGAACCAGATTCCTTTTCACCTCATCATCGATCTGTTGCTTAACAAGAAATGATTGTTATCGCCATATGGACTATTTGTTTACTATACAACATCTATATTCTGACATATGAAACAAAATTATGATTTTTCTTATTTTTCTGGTTCATCACCAAAAGTGTGAGTAAAATATTTGTGGGTGACATTCCGAAATGATCCCCGACGAGGGTTGCGAACTTTTGTTTGCGACGCTCGTCGGGGCCACCAAGCGAAGCGCGGTAGAACAAGCAAATGTCATGCAAAAAGGACTCTCTCCCTGCTAGGATGGTGATTGTCAACATCAACCGAAAACAGGAGGGAAAGAGTCCATGAAACATCTTACCACAGAATGGCCTTTATTAAAAGAGCTGGAGGAGCAATTAGTCAGAACTCTTCAAAAGGTGTTCGCTGTCTTGTTGGCCGCCCTTTTGGAGGAGTCGGTGTATCAAGGATTTATTCGGCATCCCCCTCAAAAAATCCTCCCGATTCTGCTCGGGAGGTTGCGAAATGTGAGTTTGATTCGTTTTTCGTTCCTTCTTACAATGGGACAGCTTAGGGCAGCGCTTTTGCTTAGCATGCCCCACCGCCAATCACATCATCCCCGGAAAAAGAGAATTGACAGCCTAGCGATTGTTCGGTAC